>Ga0194112_10000645_pt1 | contig 51052 bp, 50 predicted proteins | sample TA2MahC400mmetaG_FD_146191 | JGI IMG/M metagenome (GOLD analysis project Ga0194112, IMG submission 146191) | Freshwater microbial communities from Lake Tanganyika, Tanzania - TA2015016 Mahale Deep Cast 400m | ecosystem: Environmental > Aquatic > Freshwater > Lake | place: Tanzania: Lake... | reverse complement strand
CAGGACTTCAATACTTCGCAAATATCCTATAATCTGGCTTGCTTCAAACTTTCTACGTGCCATTTCTTCCCTCCATTATTCCAGAATCCTAATTTATTTTCTGGACTATTTATAGGGGGGCAGGACAATACTGGCAGTACGTCTTTAATAGTTGAGCGACTTGATATCATAGGAGATCTCAAGACAACGAATATGGACTTTAAAGGACAGCATCTCGAAGCCCATACGGGCTCGAAAGTTTCAACAGCGGGAGATGTCCATCTTCATACAATGACTTTCAAAAATCAAGGTCAGTGGAAAGGGGATAGTGAGTTTCATGCCCGGGTCTTGGGGAATTATGACTTTGGAGATTTTAGCACGAGTGATTGGATATACCTTTTTGCTAACCACTATGATGATCCCATCGGAATGATGAGGGGAGATGATCCCTCCTTCAATAAATGCAAAGGGTTATTGCTTGAATTTTCTGAGGACTTTGAATTGTCAGAAAACATGTCTGTATCTGTTCAAAGGGGAATGGGTATCAAAGCCCCCAGTATTAAGGTCTCAGGTGATGTGAAAGCCGATGCTCTTCGCCTAATCACATCCTCTATTGGGGGGACATCTGATGGAAAAATCGATCCCAATTCCTCCACAGGTAAAATTATCATCAAGGGCAAGCATGATGTGGGTGAATTTAAAGCCCTCGCCCTGGGTAATCTATTTGTTGAGAGCCAACTCAAAGCTCAAGATGTCTTTTTGACATCTGTTTTAGGGAACGTCATTGTTGAAAGTCTTAAAACCCGTGTGAAAACGAAACATGGATATTCGGATTCAATCCCAATGAGAGCTCGCATAGAAGCCCAACAAATAATAGATATTTCAGCAGGAAATAATGTCCATCTTAAGGGTGTTGAAACAAGTGCAGCCCTACGCACACATATTCAAGCTCTTGCAAACATATATGATCTTCCCGTCACTCTTCTTGAGGAACGCGTTCGGAAATCAAAGCATACCCAAAAAACCACCAAAAATGTTACTCAGATATCATCGGATCATACAGCTGGATCATTTGCGGCGGAAGCAAAAGGAGCTTCAGTCTTTCAGGGGACACATATTACTTCAGAGCGGGACTCCAGTATAAAGGGAGATGAGGGTGTGGCCCTGGGTGCGTCTCATGATATGGAAAGTTCCCAGTACAAATACAAAAAGAAAGGGTTTCTCACAAAAAAGGTCGAGAAGGGAGTTGATCAATCCACAACTTCTCACCCTGTTGAAATAAAATCAGCTGATAAAACAATCATCGAAACCCCTCATGGAAATATCGACTCGTAAGGTTCGACCTTATCGGGAGGAAAGGGTGTTGAATATAGAGTTCCAGAGGGAAAACTCAAGCTTGGGGCTGTTGAGGATGTTGAATTTCATAACCAGTCCTCCTCTAAATCGGGAATGGTTTTTGATAAATTGAAATCAAGTGGCGAGCATATCAAAACCGTCAAGTCGTGCATTCACGATCCAGGCACAGGTGAAGTTAAGATCGACGCAGATGAAGTGCATGTCACACAAAGGGTTGATCAAAAAAATATTGAAGATGTTCTCACAAAAGCCCTTGAAAACGTTGTGAGTGTGACCTGGTCACAAATTGAAGATAAACATGACTCATGGAATAAGAGTTCAAAGCACATCAACGCAAGATTTGCAGCTGTTGTCTCTATTGCTGTTTCCCTTGCAACAGCAGGCTATGGAGCCGCATTTGTCGGACCTTTGGCATCTACTGCTGGTGTAAGTGTTACAGCAACGGAAGCAGCTCTCTTAAGCGGATTCAGTGCTTTCATTGATGCGGCGGTGTGTGTCATGTCCAGCCGACTGGCCGTCAATATAATCGATGCTCAAGGCAATGTTGCAAAAGCGTGGAAGGAATCCACCAAGAAGAATTCGATCAGGTCTTTGTTATCAAACACATTAGGCTGCGCCATAACAGCAGGTCTTATAGCGGGATTAAATATTGAAACTTCTGCTGCGCAATCCATCGCAGAGGGATTTGAGGAATCTGGCATCCGCATTTTAAGTGCTACAGCGACCCGCACTTTGATAGAGGGGGAGAGTTTTGAAGATGCTCTCAAGGGATCCATCCTCTCCATATCAACGGATGTGTTGGGTAAACACCTCTCCCGGGAAATCGGAAATGCACATAAAGCAGGCGAATTGAACGATTTTTCCCATCTGGGTGCCCACGCGGTTCTCGGCGCCAGTATGGCCGCTGCAAAGGGTGGGGATTTCCTAAGCGGTGGCTTTGGTGCCGTTGTGGGAGAGATCATCGCACAACATTACCGCAATGTGGTCGATTTAGATAGCCTTCCCCCAGGCGGGTCTTTATGGAAAACCCTCGTTGACAGAGGTGTCGATCTCTCAAAACTTTCGACATCGCTTATCGCATTCTTGGCCGGCCTCGATCCCGAGATTTCTGCAGACGCAGCCGCAAACGCCGCAAAAAATAATGCGTTCTTTGTTCATGTTTTTTATGCCGCTGTAGGGGCCTGCACTCTATATGAAGGCTATGAGATTTATCAGACCTATAAAAATGAAGGTCCCGAGGCAGCTCTGGAGGAATTGGCTCTTACAGGAGTGGTCACAATCGTAACCCTGGGAGCAGGAAAAGTTATCTACAGAGTGGGAAAGGTCGCCTATCCAACGGCAGAGGCCGCATTTATGGCCTGCCAAGCCAAAAGCCCCACCTTAACAAGAGTTGCAGAATCTCTTTCCGGCACTGCAGATAAAGCCAAATCCTTAATCGATGAAATCGCCCGAATGAAGGATGAGGGTATCTCAAAGGCAGGAAATTTATTTGGGGTCAAAAAATCTCTTGATGATATAATCAAAAAGTCAACTCCATTACCCAAAAAAGGTTGAGGCACACAACAGTATAAAAACTCAGGCGGCTTCAACCAGGCCAACAAAGATTTTGACTCATTGAGACTGGAGAATATAAGATCTATTTCATTGCATGGAGGTGATGTCGGAAGAGTAGGCCTCTTGCCTGATGGCAGGAAAGTAGTTGTCCGACCAAGAGGTAGTCTTAATCGTCTAGATTTCAATAGCCAGCCTACTCTAGAAATTCAAAACGGTCCGAGTGACTACACAAAGATAAGGTACTAGAATGACAAATAAAAGAAGACATATACCTCTTAGATTTGATATTGAAATACCTAATAGTGTCGATTTTGAAGGGATGATTATAAATAGTTCTGGATATTTTGTTAGATTAAGTGAATTTGCAAAGCAGTCTCCTCCAATTTTAGAAATTTCCTTTCCAGGTCGTGTTTTAGCACAGAGAATTGCCGATGAAGGCATTTTTCTCTCGATGAGCTGGGATTCAGAAGGAAGGGGGCCAATTGTTATTTTAGAAAACTCTGATTTCACACATTGGTTTCATAAAGAAAGTTTAGGTATTCATGAAGATGAAGATCTTTATACAGTAGCGATTTTGACGGTAAATGAATGGATTGAAGTAATTACCTACTTACTTCCAACAGCTGCTTGGATTGATGGATCTTAAATCGATACGGTAACTAACGATTAAAGATCCGATAAATAGCATGAGAGTCCTTCTGTGACTTACTCCAGCTTTTCAAGATCTCCTATGAAGAGGAGGTGAAAAGGAGGAAAGATGCGCCATTGTCGCCGATCGTGTACGGTGTTCCTGCTCTGACGCTGAAATTGCCTTTGACGGCATGATGATGATAGGGTCACTCGTTAAAGCCGGAAGGGGAGCCTACTATCAGACGGAAGAAAAGCTGTAGAAACGCCTAGAAGTAGTCTTAATCGCCCAGATTTCGATAGCTAGCCAACTCTAGAAACTCAAAATAGTCCATATGAATATAGTTCACTGATAAAAGGGCTAACGATATTTTAAGTGTTTTGATGATATCCTTATCTTATATGATCTGTTTTAGAGCCTGGAAGAAGAAGGTGAAAGCTCCTAGCTGGAAAACAAGAAGGCCCCAATTCCCCTGACTTTGAAAGCGTTTTTGATGATCTTTGGCCTACAACCCCCCCATGAAATGTCAAGATTATATGAACTCATCCAACAAAATGGATAAATGGGGCATTGAAATTCTTATGAAAATTAATAACAGCAAATTGTGGTACTAGGAAAGGAAAAAGATGAAACAACAAAAAGATAGGAAGGTATATCGTCGGGTGCTCAAAAAATTGAAAGAGATCTATTGATCTTGCTACGATAAAACTCATCCTTACCCATAAGTTCTAAAAGCTCGAGCAGCTAGAGTGAAGTCTTTTAATCTCTGCAACCCAATCCAGATAGCTGTAGGCCCTGGGAGTTTGTCTCTTTTGCGATTTAAAAACCCTCCGAACCTTGCTACCATTAATACAACTGCCGCGATAGAAGGTGGTTGGTTGGGGGGTTTTCCCCGCTTAGTTATAAGATAATCAGTCTGCCATTCTAGAGTAGAAAAAAATAGCTCACAGTTTTTATTAGGATCAAAACGACTTAATAAGGTGAGATACAAGATACGCCAGGCAATAATCAGGTATAAAGCTAGGCAGGGGCTATAGCGTTTTTCACAGGTAAGCTGAAGCTTCTCTGCTTTACACCCGCTTTTCAATATTCTAAAGAAAACTTCAACCTGCCAGCGGCAAACGTAATATTGAAGAATTGCCAAACGCTTTTCAGCAGAATCAATTTTTAGGTTAGTGAGCAGCAACCACTCAATTGGCTTTTCCCCAATGGGAGAATTAGTTTCAGTGACAATGACACCATTAACGAAAACTGGCTTCATCCGCAGCTTTCCTCTCCTACCAATAGGGGGGATGTAGACAAACGGCTTGAGCCCAAATTCCTTAAATAACTTTACGCGCAGGTTTAGAGCCTCGACCAGGAAGTTCAAAGGTACAATATTCACTGATTGGCTTATCACGGATAGTATCCCAAAGCTTGCAAGAAGAACGCGCCCTGACTCGTTTATTAAAGGTCTATTTTTAACAGCTCGAATGAGCCATTTTGCCTGGCTATGAAAACGAGAGGCTTCATTGTAAATATCATAAATATCGGCTTCTCGATCAGCAATACACACAATTTGGCACATGGGGAGTTGATGAGCAATTGTATCGGCTTTTTGATAGCCTCTTACCCAGCGATAACTCTCTTATCCTGAAGGAGTGTTCTCAAATTCTCAACATTTTTCTCATGTCTTGTTTTCTTTTTTAGTTGATGACGATGCCAATGATAGTCATCCACAACACCCAAACAGAGTTCCTCTGGAGTCACAGAAATGGTAGGATGAAGTAAGAGGCCTCGATAGTTGTTATGAATTAAAGGCCCAATATCTTTTTTTTGATAATGCAGGGAATAATTAAGATGAGTGGTATCTTGAATCAGTAAGACTGTAGGGTAGGGCTGCATCCGCTTAAATGTTGCCTGAATGTGAGGAGCTAATATTTTAGAGGCTGTTACTTTATCATTATCAAAGAAACGGTAAGCGGCTTTTGTTTCAGCCCACCCTTGGCAAGCGACAGGAATTGTTTCAATTGGTTTACTACCCAGATTATTTAGAAAAGTGATTGCTCTTGTTTCTAAGTGCTTATCCCCCAGATCCACATGTTCCATCTCTTCTAAAGCCCAAGTCATAAGAATCTCCTTCATAGAGTTTAAACCTCTTATAGTATACCCTTTTCAATACTTATGGGTAAGGATGAGAAAAAACGGGGGAAGATCAAGCGTCGACTTTAAGGCGCAAGTCGCCCTAGATGCGATTCGAGAAGATGCAACGATAGCTGAGCTATCATCCAGATATGGCGTTCATGCAACGGTGATTCATCATTGGAAGAAAGAAGCGATAGGAGCAATGTCATTAGGCATTTCAGGTAAACAGGAACGCCAGGAAAGTGATCACACCACCCCAATAAAAGATCTTAATGCCAATCTATTGATTGGATAATAAAAAGTTCTTTACAGAATTAAAGAAATATGTATTTTTAGTAATCAATAATAATAAATATTAAAAATCACTAAATGTTAATTTTTATTAAATGAGAAATTATATGCATTATTATATATCTATAGCTTTGGATTTTACTTATTTTTTTGCAACCTATTATGGCTACAGACCAAAGTAATAACGATAACTCATCAGGTGATAAGAATTGTAAAATAACAAAATATGGAGTTAATTGCCCACTTGATATTGATTTAAAAGATTTAAGGGGCTGTCCTAGATAACTAGTTTAAGAACTCTTGAACCCATTGTTTTAACTGTTTTAATTGAGCTTTCGGGTCAGGGTTGTTAAAACGCCACTCACATTCCTTCAAAAATAACCCAAAATTCTCCTTGGGAACACCATTAAATTTGCGCATATGGCGCTTCGCCTGATTCCAGAAATTTTCTATGCCATTGATGTGGTTTTGCTTATCAGCAAACACCTGGGAGTGATTAATTCGATAATGCTTAAATTCAGATACATCCAAAACGTTATAGCCTCGCCAAGAATCGGTATAAACAATGCTATCCGGTATTACTTTACGTTCAATAATTGGCATTAAAGTGGCAGACGATGCATCAGGAATGATTTTTGTATAGACACGTCCACCGCGCTTTAAAAGACCAAAGACAGGGATTTTATCACCAGCACCTCGGCCTCGTTTACCTTTGCGCGTCCCCCCAAAATAGGATTCGTCCACCTCTATCTCTCCTTCAAAGACTTCTTGTGCTTCTCTTTCTAATTGATAAGCAATAATCTCACGAAGTCTTTGAAAATAGTAAGCTGAACTACTCTTGTTTATCCCTACTAAACTAGATGCACACCGGGCAGTTGTTCCTGCAACAAAATGCTCCATTAACCGTAATTGCTTAGACCAACTTATTCGACTCTTTCTCATGCAACCCTTTATAACACTTCTTGGCGTTATCTAGGACAGCCCCATATTTTATTAATTGAAGAAAATAAGGATGACGAAGTCCTTTTTCGTCAAGCTGTTATGGAGTTTCCTGAGAAATTAAATGTTTTTGCCTGCCATAACGGAGAAGAAGCCATTAATTTTTTTCGAAGTCTAGAGGATACGTCAACTTTCTTTTTTCCAAAGCCAGATCTTATCTTTCTAGACTTAACTCTCACCAATATTAGCGGTTTTGATGTTTTAAAAGAGATTAAACGTCGCCCTAATCTTCAAAATACACCCGTAGTCATTTTTTCGCGAAACTCTTCTTATGAAGACATGTTGAAGTCATATTGTTTGCATGCCAGTGGATTTATAAATAAATCTTTCTCTTATAATGAAGTTAAAGAACAAATTCACAAAACCCTAACCTATTGGATGCAAACTGTCGTTCTGCCGACGCAAAACATGGCGAGCTAAAATTAAGACCAAACAAACACCTATCAATAAATGACCCTATATTCACTTATTTTGTTACAAAATGATTGTCTGTTTTTTTGATGTAATATATTTAAATGTTTCAAATATAAACAGGGGTAGGTTCACCCTACCCCGTTTACTTTAATTCACAATGATCTGCTAGATTTCCAATTATAACTATCTAAATTATTTTTTTAGATTTCGTCAAATAGGAAGTTACCACAACAATTGCAAAAAGCCCCGCCAATGTCTTTGGATTGACATGATCTGTAATCTTCTTGACAATTTCGTTGTGTGGCAAGTCACTCAAAGCTTTTTCTACGTTAGCAATAAACTCGCGTATAGGAGGCTCCTTAGGCTTGAGGAACCAACCAATAATAAAAAGTAAAAGGCTTGTGGCAACTAGAAAGCCGCCTAACCCCAGCAGAGTGTACACCTCTCCGAACTGAGGGAGAAGATAGTGATAAAGAGCTCTACATCCCAAAACATAGCCAAAAACTAGAAAAAAGAATGACCCTAGGTTGGCTATGAATCTCACAGACAATATGCTCTGAGGTTTCGACAGGGGATTCAAATTTCCCACTAAATAACTTGCAACAAGATGAATGATTTGGCTCATTTTAATATCCTTCCGACAATAAATCCAACTGCACCCGCTAACAGAATACTTTTGAGAGGATTTTCTTTAACATATTCAGCTGCATGATCGAGTTGCTCTTCAGAAAAGGCTTCAATTTGGTTAGAATAGTCCTTTACCTGAGCTGAGGCGATATTTTTGTATTCTTCAAATGATTTTTTTAAATCTTTAAATGAATTATTAGCTATCTTTTTTAAAGGTTCCCACTCTGCTGCAGAAGCCGCCTCTAATTTTTCATAAGCTTCACTAGCATCCCCGAGCATATTTTTTACAGAGCCATAAATTTTTTCTGCATCTTTACTCGCTTTACCTTTAAAAGAGGCTTTTATCGTTGCGAGATTTTTTTTGTAGTGACTTAGTTCTTCCTGTAATTCGTTTAGGTGTTTTTTATTTTCTGTCATTTTATATTCTCCTCTGTTTTTTATTTCCTAAAATCACTATATGAGTCAGTCACTTGGTGACATCTCAATACTTAACCATAAACTCACAAACATTGCATAATCTAGGTTAAAAAATACTCTATTTTCACTTAAGTTCTTTTGACCGGTGCGTGAAAAACTACTAACAGGCAAAAATTTAGAAGTTTTAGGGTATACATGATAAACTTTTCAAACAAATTTCTTTCATAATGATAAGGAGACTGTATTGATTTGCCTAAGCCTCGATTTTCTAACCAAATTCACATGAGTGAAAATCCTTTAAATCTTTGGCAAAACTTAATGAATAATCAGGGTTGGGGAATTTTTAACGACCATAATTTTCTGGGATTAAAGTCGCTTACGAATGCTCCCTATCTCAATATTTGTTAGGGTATAAATTCAACAGAAACTTTAGAAATAGCACACTAATTTTTTGACATGAAATCTTTTGGACTTATTGAAGAAGATATAACAATTCCCTCATCGTTCGTTTTTCCTTACCGTGTGTAAGTTGATATTACCGAAATGGGCTAATTCAATCCTCAGCTGTACAACGAGCCAATACACCCGACTTGCAGAATTGAATTTGTCGTAAAACTACAACAATTTGAAGAGTTGGCCACCCTTTGGCAAACAATATTTGAACTTGATAAGAAAGATGGGCTTGCGTATCTTCATCCCGTCTGATGTTTGTCAAAAGCCTTTTTATTAATAGCTTAGGCGGACAATATTCCTGGGAGAATAGGTCATATTTATATAGACGAAAAAGGAGTGGCTTGCCCTTCATCTTTTGGTGTTCTTCAAGGCTATCCACGAAAAGAAATAGGAACAGCCCTCAGGAAAATGTGCATGAACACTACCGTCATAAAAGGTGCTCATTAAATTGCTCCCCTTGCTTCTGAGACAGGTATAAAACTTTACGACGCGCTGGGCTTTAAAACCATTCGGTCCTCAAAATTTTGCACAGCACTCCCTCTAAAATCCTAAAAGCAAATTCTTTGAGAGGCTTTTTATTCGTGATAATCGACTAAATTTTTAATTTGATTTTTTAAGGATTCGCTATCTTGCTCTCTGTCAATTTGACAGGCATGATTTACCGCGAGATCAATAATTTTATCAATTAGCTCTATAGGGGCTGACAGTATGGCTTTAGAATTATCATTTGAAGGGAATTTGCTCGAATCGATAGTGGCCCAACCTTTAACTGTCATGCTTTTTCTCCTTTTTTAATGAGCTAATTCCTTAAGTATACTTATAAGTATTTAATAAGGAGTGAAAATTAGATTTAAAAAAGGTTTATGATGCGTTTTATGCTTTTCTATTCCCTTTTGCCCTAGGGTGAGCTTTATTATAAACCTTAATGAGTCGCGCTGTATCAACATCTGTATAAACTTGTGTTGTTGATAAGGACGCATGTCCCAACAATTCTTGGATGCCCCTTAAATCACCGGAAGCACTCATCAAGTGTGTGGCACAACTATGGCGTAAAGCATGGGGCGTTGCTGTTTCCGGCAATCCTATAGCGCGCCTATACATCCGCATCGCCTTTTGAGCAATTCCGGGGTGTAATTTTCCGCCTTTAGCTCCCACAAATAAAGGGCCCTCCATCGACAATTCAAAAGGGCATAGCTGGATATACTGTTGAAGGGTTTGACTAATAACAGGTAAGACAGGAACCATCCGCTCACGCTTGCCTTTTCCTTGAATCAATAAAATGTCAGTTGTAAGGGGCGCTTGTTTTCGAGTCAAATTTAAGGCTTCTCCCAACCTTAACCCACAAGAATAAAGAAGCGTAAACAAAGCTCTATTGCGGAACCCAATCCAGGGATCTTCAACCGTAAGATCAATATCATCGACTAATGTCTTAGCCTGATCCACACTCAAGGGACGGGGAAGGCCTACCTTAATACGTGGCGACCGGACACTCACCAAAGCTGTATTCGCCGGATAACCATTCTTGGTGAGAAATCTAAAAAAACTACGCACAACTGATAGCGCGCGGGCTGTGGATCGATGTTCATAATTTTCTTGAGCTCGATAAGAAAGCCAAGCTCTAAAATCTCGAATCGTAAATTTTGTCAAATCGACAACCGTTAAATTTTTTCCTTGGTGGTCGGCTTGAAACGTTAAAAATTGTCCTATATCAGCTTCATACGCTGCAACAGTATGGGAAGACATCTTACGAACATCCTTCAGCCAGTCTATCCAATGAATTAAAAGTTTAGAAAGGGTCATCTCAGACCTCGGGTTGATTGTTGCAGCTCTCAGGGATAAAACCCATACTCTATTAAAGATTCATCCCCTTTTGTGTCCTCTAATACATTACGCCGCCAGAGGGATTTCTTGATTTGGTTTTCCTAAAAATTGACAATATTGAGGATGGTTAAACATATGGTGAACAAAGCACTTTGAGTACCACTTTTTTCGAACCATTTTTCCTAATAGATGATAAACCGGCGTTATTTTTTTCGTTTCCAAGAGGGCATTATATTCATGAATCGCAAGGCGTTCCCCTGTATATTCATTGGTTAAAGAAATATCATTCCCCAAAATATCGTCAAAATAACAACGCACCCGTGGCAACAAAAATTTAGAATCTGCTTGAAAAATTTGAAAGGCAGCTTTTGTAGAAGAATACAAATCGACATCAAACAATATGGCTCCAATTGGGTCCGGGTTGTACTCTTGATAAAATGTTCTCAAGGTCGTTTCTATGTTTCCCAAAACAACCTGGGAAAGAGATAATTTTGCCATTAATTTTTCATAATCCATTTTGAAAAAGCCTGGCTGCCAAGTATGGGGTATATCACGGTAATCCACTAATTGTGGCAACCCTTCTCCCGTATCAAAACCATAAATATTAATATGAATACCAAGTTTTTCAGATATTCTTTTTACGTGCTTTTCCAAACAAACAAGCCCATTGCCACCCGCCACCCCAAATTCAATGATGCTCATTCTTTTATGACCCAATTGAACAGCTTGAAGAGCAGCTTGATAGACAGTATATGCATAGTAAGGACGGTCCATAAATTCTATTAGAAAAAGAGATTTATAATTTCGAATTTTTGGAATCATGTAAAATAACCATAATAATATTATAAAGTATTAAAAAATTTATCTTAGGCACCTTATGGTGTCAACGTAAATTCACCTTACACGATAATGAGAACAAAGATCCCAAAATAGAATCGCCTGTTAATCGAAAAGGGTTTCTCCTATATAGAAATAGCTGCACATACCTTAAATGAAAGGGATATTGGCGCACGAGTCAGTAATCAAAAAATTGACAGCCTAGATTTCTATATTGGAAGAGGCTCTTCTATATTATTTCTTCTAAACAATTGAATTTAACTTGAAAATATTAATCAAGACGTGTACGTCTCAAGTATGACAATACAAATTGGCTCTATATCCCTTGAAATGCCTGTCATCTTGGCTCCCATGTCAGGAGTGACCGATATGCCGTTTCGCCGTCTGGTGAAGCGAATGGGAGCTGGTCTGGTCATTTCTGAAATGATTGCAAGCCAGGCCATGATTCGTGAAACGCGTCAATCTTTGAGAATGATCCAAAAATCTGCAGATGAATTCCCAATGGCCGTTCAATTGGCCGGTTGCGAACCCAGTGTCATGGCAGAGGCTGCCAAACTCAACGAAGACCGTGGGGCACAAATGATTGACATTAACATGGGATGTCCTGTGAAAAAAGTCGTTAACGGCTATGCAGGATCTGCGTTAATGCGTGATGAATTGCTCGCCGCGCGTATATTAGAAGCCACGGTCAAAGCTGTGAAAATCCCTGTAACTTTAAAAATGCGAACGGGATGGGACGACTCAAATCGGAATGCTCCCCATTTAGCTAAAATTGCTGAAAGTTCTGGTATTCAGCTTTTAACCATTCATGGACGTACACGCTGTCAGCTTTATAATGGTTCCGCAGATTGGGAGTTTATTGCTAATGTTAAAGAAGCCGTCACCATACCTGTTGTGGGAAATGGAGACGTTGTTACTTTTGAAGATGCCAGCATTTTACTGCAAAAAAGCCGGGCAGATGGTGTAATGATTGGTCGAGGAGCCTATGGGCGCCCCTGGTTTATCAATCAAGTTGGTCATTATTTGAAAACGGGAGAGCGGCTTGCGGACCCACCAATAACGGTCCAACATCAGATTATCCTGGAGCATTTTGATGAAATATTGTCTCATTACGGAGTAAGTACGGGCGTAAAGATTGCCCGAAAACACATCGGGTGGTACAGTAAGGGAATAAGTGGGTCGGCAGATTTCCGCGTTTCTGTGAACCAGATGGATTCCGCGACTTCGATGAAGAACTTAATTAATGAATTTTATAGCCCTTTGCATGCTTAATGTTCTTTATGTATAAACTTGGTAAGGTATTTATGTTAAATGTCACAACAATCATTATCTAAAATTATTCCTCTCCCCCCTAAAGCAGGTCTTTCAGGAGCCGTAGAATCTTTTTTAAAAAATTATTTTGCTGCCCACGACGGAGACCTCCCTACCACGGGACTTTATGAGCGCGTGATGCAGGAAGTTGAACGTCCCTTGTTAAAAACTACCTTGAAAGCTGTAATGGGAAATCAGAAGAAGGCCGCTGAAATTCTGGGTATTAATCGCAATACTTTACGCAAAAAACTAACTGAATTGAATATTGATGTGCGAGATTTTTAGGGACAAACCCGCGTATGGACATATGCATTTTTAAATCTCATTTACAGCCTTCAAAGAGATTCTATGCTTCTTTACCTATCTCGCAAGGCTTTCAAGATAGGCCCCGCTTCCCAATTTACCAGGGGAGAATTATTTAATTCCGATGAGCATGCCGACCTCCTATTTACATAAATTTTCTCTTTCTTTCATTCGCTTTGCCCAAGACTATACACTCTATCGTCGCTTAGCTGCGGGTTTGAGCTTTGCTGCTTTTCTTTCTGTGGTGGTGACTTTTGTTGTACTGGTCGGAGGAAAACCTTTCACGGATAAATCTGCACGCGTATTGCCCTTCATTTATTTAGATTTGACCTTAATGTTATTATTGGCCGTCATAATAGCCAAACGTCTTGTCGAACTTTGGGTTGAGCGTCGGCGCGGACTCGCTGGTTCAAAATTGCATATCCAGATTGTTGGACTGTTTTCGTTCATTACAATTATTCCGGCTATTCTTGTCGCAGGATTTGCCGCAATTTTTATCAATGTTGGTGTTCAATCCTGGTTTGGAGAACCCGTAAAAGCTGCTCTTTCTGAAGCCAAGGAAGTTGCAGACTCTTACTTGAAAGAACATATGCAAGCGATTAAGCACGATGCCTCCGACATCGTGCGAGAACTAGCGCCGCAAGTGCTAGCCTTAGAAAAAAATCCTGCGGCTTTCTCGAAGCTTCTCACGCAACTTGCTTACTCCCGACGCTTAAGCGAGGTGGTTGTTTTAAATGGTCAAAGACAAGTGGTGGCTCGCTCTATGTTGGCTTTTTCCTTTGAATTTGAGAACTTAGCATTGGGTCGAGCAATTGACGATGTCCAATCAGGAGAAAAAATCGCATTTCTGGCCGACTTAGGAAAAGAATCTATTGATCGAGTCCGCGTCTTAGTTCGTTTGGACCCTCTTACAGATACTTATCTTTATCTGGGAAAACTAACTGACAAAGCCGTTTTAAAGCATGTAGCCCGAACAGAAGGTGCGGTGAAAGAATATGATCGTTTAGGGGAACAAAGTGCCTCTTTGCAGTTAACATTTATCTTATTTTTTGCAGCAGTTGCCTTACTCCTCCTCTTAGCAGCGATTTGGGGGGGATTAACCATAGCAAATCTTCTCATGCGCCCCATTACGCGACTCATTGTTGCAGCCGAACAAGTCAGCCAAGGGGATTTAACCGTTCAAGTGATGGCTGAAGGAATGAATAATGAATTAGGGAACCTAGCTCAAGCTTTCAATAGAATGACCTCTCAACTTAATACCCAAAGAAAAGAATTAATTAGTGCGAATAAACAAATTGACCGAAGACGAGAATTTATTGAAACGGTTTTGGCTCAAATTTCTGCCGGGGTTATTCGTTTGGACGAAAAAAGACGTATTGATCTGGTCAACCATCGAGCCGCGGCTTTGCTTTCTGAATCTTTAGAGAAAATAAAGAAAAAGAAGCTTGATGTTATTACCCCGGAATTAAGTCCACTTCTCGATAAAGCGCTTAACCAGCTTCCTCAACAACTCAATGAACAAATAACCCTTGTTCGCCGGGGATTGGCGTGCATATTACAAATTTCTGTAATTATTCAACAAGAAAAAGATATTGTTAAGGGATACGTTATTACCTTTGATGACGTCACAGCTTTAGTGGGTGCCCAACGAAAAGCAGCCTGGTCAGACGTTGCACGACGGATCGCTCATGAAATTAAAAATCCCCTTACCCCCATCCAATTATCGGCAGAACGGCTTAAACGGCGCTATTTAAAGGAAATTAATTCAGATCCCCAAACTTTTCAGGCCTGCATTGAGACAATAGTGCGGCAAGTTGGCCAAATTGGAAACCTCATAACAGAATTCTCATCATTTGCAAGAATGCCAAATCCCATTATGAAAGAAGAAGACATAAGCGAGATCTGTCGCCAGGCTGTCTTTTTACAAAAACAAGCTCGTCCCTCTCTTCTGTTTCAGTTGCAAGTTCCCGAAAATTCGGTTATTATTCGCTGTGATGCGCAACAAATCAGTCAGCTTTTAACGAACTTATTGCAAAATGCTATTAACGCGTTAGAAATGTTTTATACACTAGAAACATTATCAGCAGAACAACCATCATCTGCAACAATAGCCCTAACTCTTGAAGCTAAGGATGAGAAAATTTTGCTAGTTGTAGAAGATAATGGCCCTGGTTTCCCGAAAGAAGGGCGTGCGCACCTAACAGAACCTTATTTCACTACACATACAAAAGGGACTGGTCTGGGACTCGCAATTGTTGCTAAAATTGTTGAAGATCATCGGGGTAAACTTGAATTAGGCGATAGTTCTTTAGGTGGCGCAAAAGTTACCATTGAGCTTCCCATTTCGCCTGAAAATGACTAGAGAAGTAGAGCAATATTATGGCTCATGACATATTAATTATTGATGATGAAGCCGACATCCGAAATCTCGTCTCAGGCGTTTTGGAGGATGAAGGATATGTTACGCGTGTTGCAGCTGATGGAGCGAGTGGGTTAGATGCCATTAAAGCCAGACAACCCAGTTTGGTCATCCTAGATGTTTGGCTAGGAGATAGCGATCGCGACGGAATAAAAATACTCGAAATTATTAAACGAGATCATCCATACGTTCCTGTTGTAATGATTAGTGGTCACGGAACCATAGAAACTGCCGTCACCGCCATAAAGAATGGCGCCTATGATTTTATCGAAAAACCTTTTCAAACAGCTCGTCTTCTACTCGTCATACAACGAGCTATTGAATCTGCGCGACTCAAACGAGAAAATGCGGATCTGAAAATCAAAGTTGGTGACCACGTCGATTTGGTGGGTACTTCCCCAGCAATGCTTGTCATTCGTCAAACCATAGAGCGTGTCGCTCCAACCAATAGCCGCATTTTAATTGTTGGGCCTTCAGGGGCTGGCAAGGAAATCATCGCGAGAAAAATACACGCCTTATCTCGACGTACAGATAGGCCATTTGTTGTACTGAATTGTGCAACACTACACCCAGATCGATTAGAAGCTGAGTTATTTGGAACAGAAATAGTAGGCTTAGATCCAACTGTTCCCCGAAAAATTGGATTGCTAGAGCAAGCTCACAATGGAACTTTGTATTTGGATGAAGTGACGGATTTACCGCTACCGACTCAAAGCAAACTGATTCGTGTCCTTCAGGATCAATTCTTCACTCGCCTGGGCGATAATCAAAAAGTTGAGGTCGATGTTCGGATTACAGCATCTTCCAGTGCCAATATTCCACAAATGATACAAGATGGGCACTTCAGGGAAGATCTATTTTATCGATTGAATGTTGTCCCCATTGATGTTCCAGCTTTACAAGACCGTTTAACGGACATCCCTGAATTATTTCAACACTTTATGAATCAGGCGGCTTTGGCGCATGGGCGCCCCCAAAAACGCTTAAGTCCAGATGCTATGGTTGTGCTTCAATCTTATTCTTGGCCTGGGAATGTTCGGCAGTTAAAGAATGTGGTTGAATGGATCCTGATTATGGCCGGGAATGATTCTCGCGAAGAGGTTCGAGCGGATATGTTGCCCCCTGAGGTAAGATCAGACGCATCGTTAAGTGCTTCCACTCAAACACCCAACATTGTTGTGCTGCCCTTAAGAGAAGCTCGCGAAATGTTTGAGCGTGAATATTTGTTGGCTCAAGTTAATCGATTTGGGGGTAACATTTCAAAAACAGCTCGATTTGTGGGTATGGAACGCTCTGCTCTCCATCGGAAATTGCGCGCATTAGGCGTTCATGAAGGACGTTATCAAGAAGAAGAAACTTCGGCAGAAACTTCTAATCAAGAATTGAAGATTGCATGAAAGTCATTATCTTAGGAGCAGGTCAAGTTGGCTATAACATAGCCAAATACTTGGCTGTCGAAGAAAACGATGTCACAATTGTTGATGAATCCGCAGAGTTACTCCGAAAAATTGGCGATACATTAGACGTCCAACCAGTCGTCGGTTTTGCTTCGCACCCCGATGTATTGCAACAAGCTGGAGCAGCAGACGCAGATTTAATTATAGCTGTAACGGGATCAGATGAGGTCAATATTGTTGCCTGCGAGGTTGCAAATTCTCTATTTCATGTTGAAACAAAAATTGCCCGTATTCGAAATCAAAATTACTTAGACCCTTACTGGTCTAACCTATTTAGTAGCCGCAATTTAGCTATTGATCATATCATTTCTCCCGAAGTTGAAGTTGCACGAGCCATTAGCCGTAGCATTAAAGTTTCGGGCGCATTTGACGTTATCCCTTTATGTGGAAATCAAGTGAAAGTCATTGGCGTAAGATGTATGAGCAGTGCGCCCATTTTAAATACGCCATTACGTTTACTTCCGGGTTTGTTTCCAAAACTTGACCTTGTTGTTGTCTGTATTGTCCGAGGAATGGACGTCTTTATCCCAACCGGTGATCATCAAATGTTGCCCGGTGACGAGGTGTATTACATTGTATCCCAAGGTCAAACATCCGCTGCCATGAGTGCATTTGGATTTGCAGATTCTGCAACCCGTCGGGTCATTGTTATGGGGGGTGGAAATATTGGTATGACGCTCGTGGCCGATATTGAAGAAAATCAGCCAGATGTTATTACCCGTATTGTTGAGAAAAATCAAACTCGTGCTGAATATGTAGCACGCCACCTCAGACAAACTGAGGTATTATGTGGGGATGTCTTGGATGCAGAAGTATTGTCTGAAGCCAACGTGCAATCCACTGAAACCATCGTGGCGGTAACAGATGATGATAAAGTCAATATCTTAGCCTCTCTCCTTGCAAAACGAAATGGCGCAGGTCAAGCCTTAATTCTTTTGAACAATATGGCTTATTCTTCTCTTGTAACGTCTTTGGGTATCGATGCCGTTATCAGCCCACAAGCTATATCTGTCTCAACAATTTTACAACATGTTCGCCAGGGGCGCGTTCGATCAGCTCACTCTTTACGAGATGGGAGCGTTGAGATTATTGAGGCCGAAGCTCGTGAAACATCTCACATCATTGGATTGACCGTAGATGATATTAATATCAAAGGAGCCATGATGGTTGCCGCCCTTGTGAGGGATAATGAAATTACGGTTGCCCCCTCCCGAATTAGTATTCGGGTTAATGACCGCTTGATTTTGGCAGTTTCTAAAGAAGCTGTAAAAAAAGTTGAAAGACTTTTTGCCATACGTCCCAGTTACTTATAGGGATTATTGATGAACATTACAAAAGATTTATCCTAATCTTGTAAATGACTTCAGTATACTTTAAAAATTCATATTCTTAAAGTTTTTCCTGGAAAAATTTAAGCATTCCGCTTATGTATAAGAAATACATTTTACAATACTGTCAAAATTACTAAAAAATAAATGGAAGTGATCATGACATTTGAAAATAAATTGGTTGCTGTTTTAAATAAAGATATTGAACCTGGTATTGTTTTGAATGCCTTGGCACACATGTCTGTTGGATTGGGGGGTGATGTTGGCAAATCTTCCTTACAGGTGGATGATTATATAGATGCGGAAGGCAACGTCTACCCAAATATTTCCCGAATTCCATTTATTATATTGCGAGCAAAGTCAAATGAAATTCGCAAAACTGTGAGTGCCGCCAAAGAACATGGTGTGTTGCACGGCACTTTTTTAAATACAATGACTGGGGGAACATACCAAGAACAATTGCTGCGCACGGCCGCATCCCCAGAAGAAACTTTAATTTATTATGGATGCGTTTTATTTGGTAATTGGGAAATTGTTTCGCAAGTGACACGCAAATTTTCTTTGTGGAGATGAAAGATGAAAATTTGGATGTGGAATATGTGTTCTTTAAAGGATATGAAAAATACATCTTATTTACCACAAAGCATATTACGGTTAGAAAAAGGAAATTGGTTTGTCTGACAGTACAAAATTAAAATTAGATGGCATTGAAGATGGCGCTCTGGTAGCAGTTGCTATGTCAGGAGGCGTTGATTCATCTGTAACGGCAGCTCTCATGGTGGAAGGTGGTTATCAAGTTGTTGGTATCACTCTTCAATTATATGACCATGGCAAAATGGTCAATAAAAAGGGAGCTTGCTGTGCCGGGCAGGATATTTATGATGCAAGAACGGTAGCAGATCGTTTCGGGTTTCCTCATTATGTTTTAGATTATGAAAATGTCTTTCGACAAGGTGTTATTGATGACTTTGTTGACAGCTATTTGCAAGGAGAAACTCCTGTTCCCTGTATCCGATGTAATCAACGCGTAAAATTTAAAGATTTATTGACCACTGCACGGGATTTAAGTGCGAAAGCCCTCATCACAGGTCATTACGTACGACGCTTACAGGGTGAAAAGAATGCAGAGCTCCACCAAGCTCTCGATCCCTCACGCGATCAAAGTTATTTTCTTTTTACCACCACACAAGATCAATTAGATTATTTACGTTTTCCACTGGGGGTAATGCCCAAATCCGAAACACGACAGCATGCTCGTCGACTGGGATTAAGTGTTTCTGAAAAGCCTGATAGTCAAGACATTTGCTTTGTACCATCCGGCGGTTACGCAAGTGTCGTTGAAAAATATCGCCCCGGATCATTGGATCCCGGGGAAATTGTCCATGTGGATGGACGTGTTTTAGGAAATCATACCGGAATAATTAATTTTACCATTGGTCAGCGCCGAGGCATTGGCGTTTCGAGCACGGATCCTTTATTCGTTGTATCTCTTGATCCGGATACGCGTCGTGTCATGGTTGGTCCTCGCGAAGCTCTGGCTAAACCCCGCATCTGGGTGCGGGATGTAAATTGGCTTTGTAACAGTGAGGCATTTGAGAAAGGTCAAAAAGCGTCTGTAAAAATCCGCTCGACTCAAGATCCTATTCCCGCAACAATTTATTGTCGCGGACAGAACCTGGCGGAAGTGGAATTTGAAACGCCCGAATATGGCGTTGCGAATGGCCAAGCTTGTGTATTTTTCATCGGCTCTCAAGTTTTGGGAGGTGGGTGGATTACCAAGGCCCCCTTTTAATTTCATTCCTTACCTAGTCAAATGAGCCGCTTATGGTTCTCTCAAAATGCAAAATCAAAATAATTATGCATCTTATAAAATTCTTCATATAAACATTTGCGCTTTCTTAAAAATTTAACACATAATTAACAAATGGATAGATAGTCTATGTAATGAGGCCTAAATAAGTCGGGTCAAATATTGGCACTATAGAGGGAGAAAGACTAACGTGGCGGACCCATCTTTGAATGAGCACCGGCCTAAAAAGTCGAATTCTAAATCGCATTCAAAATCGGGGTCTGTTTTCCCCTGGAAGCGATGGGATATAATCTTGAGCACGGTTGTGCTTAATCTCTTATCCCTTTCCATTCCTCTTTTTGTCTTGCAACTTTATGACCGCGTTATCCCAAATCAATCATTCGGGACCCTTACCCTACTTGGAATTGCAGTCGGTATAGCTGCCCTTCTGGAAGCAAGCTTACGCTTTAGTCGTGGCTATGTATTGAGTTGGCTCGGCATGCACTTTGAACATGGTGCGGCAGTGGGCGCCTTTCAGCATCTGGTTAATGCAACCTTGAATGACCTCAATAAAAGAGGTGTGGGCGAACATGTTGAAAATATTGAAAGTGCAACGATATTAAAAGAATTTTTAGCCGGACAAGGATTTTTAATCCTGCTAGATCTTCCTTTTGTTTTCTTATTCTTAGGAATTATTGCATATTTTTCCCCGCCCATTGCTTTGGCAGCAACTGCAATTTTGGTTGTATTCGTTCTGCTTGCCTGGTTTCTGGGAATCGTTTTGCGCCGGTATTTGGAAAAGCAACTGGATCTAAACGATCGACGTTATAATTTTATCGTTGAAATTCTCACAAATCATCACACGTTGAAAGCCCTGGGGATGGAAGATCTTCTTTTGCGTCGTTATGAACGTCTCCAAACCCAATGTTCCGATGTCAATTATAAGGTTTATTTATATTCTGCCGAAGCCCGAGATTTGGGCAATATGTTTTCCTATATTTTATTTGTGGGTATCGTTGCTGTGGCCACACTGCAAGTCATCACGTCATCAACATCAGTCGGTATTATGGCAGCTTGCATAATTCTTACAAATCGAGCTATGCAACCCATCCAAGCCGCCATGGGCGTTTGGACACGTTTTCAATATTTTACCATTGCCAAGAAACGGATTGAGGATCATTTTAATTTAAAACTTGAACCCCCTTTGGCACAAGGAATCACTAAACCCATTCAAGGGAAAATTACTTTAAAAAATGTTTGCTTTCAGTATAACGATGATTCACCAGAAATTTTGAAGGGAATTGATCTCAGTGTCTCCCCCGGCTCTGCGGTAACGATTCATGGTAAAAATGGGGCCGGAAAAACAACGCTCATGTTAGTCTTAATGGGTAATCTCCATCCCTCTATGGGAAGCCTTTTGATTGATGATGAGCCCCTATCATCCTACCATTACAGAGATTTACGGCGTCAAATAGCCTACGTGCCTCCTAAAGGAATTTTATTTCAAGGGACAATCATTGAAAATATGACAATGTATAGGGGTGCAGCTTATGTTGATGATGCCTTAGGACTTTCTCGCCAACTCGGATTGGATGAATGGATCCATCACTTACCTCAAGGGTATGATACAAAAGTTGGCGACCAACTTTTTCTTCTTCTTCCCGATGGTATTCATCAACGAATTTGCTTAGTAAGAGCATTGGTAAATCGCCCGAAAATCTTAATTTTAGATGAAGCCAATACATCCCTGGATGAAAATGGCGATCAACTGCTCAAACAAGTCGTCCGAAGCCTTCATGGTGTGGTAACTGTTATATTTGTTACTCATCGCCCCTCTATTCAAGAGATAGCCGATGCCTCATACGAATTAACAGATGGCTTTCTATTATCTAAGGATAAATTATCTCTTCCTAGAAAGAGGGATGACTTAGATGGAACGTCTTCAGATTCAGAACAAAATCAAGAAACATCTTTGTCATCAGACGAAGAAATAAAATCCCCAAAATCAAAAAAGAATGGGGGACAGAAAAAAGAAAACATGAAAAATTTAGCTCCAGGAAATGGAAAAACCGATACTCACTTAAATATCTCGGCCGATCACTTAGGAATAAATCATGGCAAAATCATTTAATTATTACGATTGTGTCATGCCGTTGTTAGAAGCATTAGGTTGGCAAGGACATGCCCGTCGAATTTTTGAGGCCGTTCCGTTTCTGGAAAAACAAATCTCATTAACGGATTTGCGAAATCTCATGGCTAACCTAGGGTATTCCAGTAAAGGTCATACCCTAAAGTTACAACAATTACATAGAGATTTATTGCCCGCTTTGTTTGTCACTAAGAGCGGGGAAGTTTATATTTTATCTGAAGAAGAAGATGGAATTATCCATGCTGTAGATTGCGAGAAAAGTCAAAAAGTAACGCTTTCAACAACTTCTCGAATAAAAGGGACTGCATACTCATTTTACCAAAAACCTGAAAAGGAACCCGCCCGCGGCGGTTGGCTTTCTGGTATATTAGAACGTTTCCATTCTTTTATTTATTGGTTAATGGGTCTGGGGTTTTTAACAAGCATACTCAGCTTAAGCTCCATCGTTTTTATCATGGCTGTTTACGATGAGGTCGTCCCCTCTCGCTCGCAAATTACTCTTGGGTACTTTGTTTTGGGATTGGTTCTAGCTTTGTGTTGTGTCCAATTCGTGCACATCCTCCAAAATCGCGCTCTATCCTATTTTGGAGCACGCCTAGATTTGATTATTGGGAGTGAAGTCATGCGGCACGTTATGAACCTACCCATGGGTTTAGTAGAAGGCGCATCCGTTGCCAGTCAGGTAGCTCGCTTGCGCCAATTTGATGGCATTCGGGAAACATTTACAGGTCCCATCGCTAATATTATCCTTGAAGGGCCCTATATGATTTTTTTCCTGATTGTTCTCTTTCTGGTCGCAGGGCCTATCGTTATTGTTCCTTTGCTTATGATATTTGTTTTTATCATTATGCTTTTCCTAATGGCCCCCGTTTTACGACGATCTACACATAAAGTTTCAACAGCCTCCCTTGAACGGCGAAAATTCCTACTCGAGGGAACCTCTAACTTAACAACCATAAAACATTTAGCCGCAGAAAAAACATGGGTAGATCGTTTCCAAGAAGTGAGTGCTTCTTTATCCGTAGCTCAAAAGCAATCCGAACTCCTCTCATCCTTATCTATAAACTTAAGTCAGATGATCATGAAAATTGCTGGAATTTCTGCAATCATTTGCGGGGCCGTTCGTGTCACAGAAAATTTAATGTCCATTGGGGCGTTGATGGCCGTTGTCCTTCTTGTGTGGCGAGTTCTTTCTCCCCTACAAAGTGGCTTAATGGTGTTGGGACGGTTTGATCTCATTATGGAAAGCTTAGAACAAATTAATCGGCTAATGAGTTTACCCTCCGAACGACGTCATGTAACAGAAAGTCCACATCGTTTTGACGGATTGGTTCGTATTCAAAATGTTGGATTTCGATATCCAAATGACCCCCAACCAGCCATACAAGGTATTATGATGGAAGCCAAACCCGGGGAAATTATTGCAATCGTTGGCCAAAATGGGTCCGGTAAAACAACGCTTATAAAATTGTTGTTGGGTTTTTATTATCCCCAAGCAGGTTCTATTACAATTGACGGTATTGATATTCGTCAATTTGACCCCATGGTTTTACGACAATCCCTTGCCTACGTTCCACAGCAAAATCAATTTTTTCATGGAACGCTTGCTCAAAACTTACTATTTTCTGCTCCCGAAGCCACCGAAGAACGGATGATTCAAGCTGCAGAAAAAGCAGGATTATTATCTCAAATTATGACATTACCTGAAGGCTTTGAAACAAGAATTGATGAACAGGTGATGAACATTTTCTCTTCAGGTTTCTTGCAAAAGCTTAACTTAGCACGCGCCTATATCCGAAAATCAAATATTATTATTATGGATGAACCTGGCAATACTCTTGATCAAGAGGGTGATGAAACTTTACGTCAAACCATAACAGAATTTCGCGGAAAAAAAACAGTCATTATGGTCACCCATAGACCGAGTTTAATCAATTTAGCCGATCGTGTTTTATCCCTTCACAAGGGTTCTATGCGGGTTTTCGGCCCCAGAGAGAAAGTTCTGGAAGTCATTAAAGGGGAAGTAATATGACAAACGAAACACCCACAAACATCGTATCAGATAGCACAGACGATCGAAAAGTGAACCGCCAGCTTCCTTCACTTAACCGCTCGCTTCATATTGAAGAGGGCCGTCCCCCCCATAGCAGTCGGATGAATATTTTAATTGCTTGCGGCATTGTTTTTGCATTTATTGCATGGGCCGCTATTACTCCTATTGATGAAATTAGCGTAGCAAACGGTCAAATTATCCCCACAGGATTTATAAAATCTGTTCAACATTTAGAGGGGGGCCAAATCACACAAATTAATATTCATGAAGGTGACTTGGTAAAAGAAGGAGACGTTCTCCTTGTTCTTGATGGAAAAGGTGGACAGTCTGAGCTTGAACAAGCCCTTGCAAAAGAAGCCTCTCTTAAAATAAAAGCCGAACGATTACGGTCTTTTGGCTTGGAACAAAAGCCAAATTTTAGTGAATTTGGGGCCGCCTATAAAAGTCTCGTCGAAGATCAGCAGGCCATCTATGACATGCAAGTCCGGAATCGAGAAGACCAAAGAGCAGTCATCGATAAACAACATGAGCAACAAAAAGCACTCCTCAACCTCCAACGTGGTCAAGAAAAGGACTTACGAGATCAGCTGGCTATTGTTGAAAAACAACGAGATGTCACTAAAGAACTTTATGAAAAGCGTCTGAAGACGGGTACAGAATATCGAGCCAATGAAGAGAATGTCTCACGTGTTCGCAAAGAGCTGGATCAAGTAAAGAATCAAATGCAACAAACACGTCAAGCCATTGCAGAAGCTGATAATAAACTTACGGAATTGGGAACAAATTTACGCAATGTGGCCTTAACCGAAATGGGCAATACAACAGGAGAAATTGCCCAAGTTAAAGAATCCATTACGAAATTGCAAGATCGCGTCAATCGTTTAGAAATCAAATCCCCCGTTTCTGGAATTGTAAAAGGGTTGAAAACCAACACTCTAAAAGGAGTTATTCAGCCAGGAGAAGAAATTATGCAAATTGTCCCGGCCAACGCGATGGAAGTTGAAGCACAAATAAACCCCAAAGACATAGGTAATACCCAAGTTGGTCAAGATGTTACCATTAAGGTTTCCGCATATGATTATTCTCGATTTGGAAGTATTGAAGGAAAGCTTCATGCCATTTCAGCTTCCACCTTTTTGGATGATAATAAAAAACCTTTTTATAAGGCTTTCATTAAAATGAACCAATTATATGTGGGCAAAGACCCAAAGCAAAACCGTATTTCCGTCGGTATGACTGTTGTGGCTGAAATCCACACTGGAGAAAAGACTTTGCTCCAATATCTCACCAAGCCCGTTTATAACGCCGTAAAAACATCCTTTAGGGAGCGATAGAAAGACATATTAAATTTTACATCAATAAGCTAATTGGTGATTTTTAATAGGAGTTAAAATCATGGATGATAAGATGTCTTGGCTTCTCTCTAGTAGAGGTTGGACGAAAGATCTTGCTCTAGGCTTACTTACAAGTCTTTTTAAGGTGCATAGTCTGGGAATAGGTGGTTTTACGGCGTATCTAGCAGCAACCAAAAATCATCATTTGCAATCAGATTGCAAAACTATGATCTTTCTTACTTATTATTATTTAGCCCTGGGATTAGGATCTATACTATGGTCTTGGAAAAATGCTTATGAAGGACAAGATTATTTTTCTCTAGATCCGGATTCTGAAAATGGGAAAATTTCACTAATAAATGCCAAAATTTGGGCATTCTGCTCCTTTTTTTCTTATATCTTCGCAACCATTATTTTTGGCATATTTATTACTTTACCTTCAAAATTTTAATCATTTTGGCATCAAGTTTATAGGGATCGTTACTATAAAAAATACGTTTACCCTTTTTGCTTTTTTTCATCCAAATGGTTTGATAAGTAAAATAGACAGGTACATATTCATCGGGCGTGAGGGTTTGGGTCTCCCCTGAATTAATAGCCGATTGAATGCTATCGCAAGACCATTGGCTGTCATGATTTAAGACCCAAGCTGCCAGTTTTAAAGGATATTTTAAGCGAATACACCCGGAGGAAAATGCTCTGGCTCTCTTGGTAAATAAATGTTGATCGGGCGTTCCATGAAGATAAATTATATAGGGATTTTCGATATTAAATTTAATTTGTCCCAAAGCATTATGAATCCCAGGACTTTGGCGTAAATAATAATTTTTAACCTCATTTAGCCAATCGGCAGCATCAGGATCAATAGTCTTTCCCTGTCGATCTGTAATGATAAAATTAGCGCGACGGACATAGGCTGGATCATTACGAATCTTTGGTAATTTGTCATTTATGAAAATACTATGGGGTACGCCCCAAGAAGGATTGAGAACGATATTCCTGAGCGTGGCATAAAACAGGGGCGTCTTCCTATCCGGACGACCCACGATAATGGGCATCATTAACGTCACTTGTGAATCCTCATACCCATGAAGAACGTAACCAGCCACATTCACAATAATATGTTTGTGCCCCAAATCATCGGGTAACCATCGCAATCGTTCCATGTTCACAATAATTTTTCGAATCCACTCTTTTACAGGAAAATTAAGCATGTCCCGCGTCCGGGTTCCTACGGTCCCGTCCATATCCAAACTGTACCGTTTCTGAAACTCATTTAAGGCTGCCCTAACATTCTCATCAAATTTTTCACCACTATCCAATACCGGATCCAAACAACCGTGAGAAATCAAAATTTGGCGAAGAATCACAACTTCTTTGTCACTATCTCCAAACTTTAAGGGAGTTGACAGGGTCAATTTTGGTTCTTGTATGTGCCCCTGTTCTTGATGCCGATAATCTGCCAATATCCCTTTCAAATCTTGATATTGAGGGATATTCGGAGCCATAAGACGCAATTTATTGCCTTCTGTTTTTTTATCCTGCAAAGCATCAATAAGCAACTCAATTGCGTGGGTTTTGGGGCTATGAAATTTTATGTCATGACTTATCTTCATAGGATCAATTCGCCCTATGCGCACATGGTCAATAAACTCTAAAAATCTCCTAGTTAGCAAAATTTCGGCATTTACCCAATTTTCTTCCACTAAAGGTTTTGGTACCTCAATAAGGTGAACAACATCCTCATAGTCTTCAGGATTCAATCCTTCTTGATCGACTGTCTTTAATACATCGATGGCAATTTTTCCGAATCTCGTTAACTGACCCTTTTCAAACCAAACCGGTTGATTATTCATTTTTTCGTAAAATACAACCATCGCGGGGGTTGTTAGATTTGAGGTATTCAAAGCATCTTGAAAGGAACTCTCGCCTTTAAAAAGAGAAAATAGAGAGAATACCTCCCTAACTTCTCTTTCACCCTTAGCGGGTAAAATAAGAAGGGTCGGAGCTAAAATGATCATCAAAAATATTTTTAATCTTTTCATCGGTTCCCCTTTAGGTCGTTGTCAGTATTGAAGATGGCTGAAAAATATATAGGCCATAAATACACCATTACGAAGAAGATAATAAAGAGGGGGGATATCGATAGGTGAATAAAAATTCTCTAATGAAAATTTTTATACCCAATCTCCTACCACGGTTTGGTAACTCACTAAGACAGCAAGTGCTGCGGTTTCTGCCCGCAATATGCGCGGCCCTAAACTAATAAATTTCGTAAATGAAAATGAATTAAGATAACATATTTCTTGAGAAGAAAACCCGCCTTCTGGGCCAACAAAAAATCCAACTGGAGCTTTGACAGGCAAAGAACTTAAAGCTTCTCTAATGGAAGGAACCTCGCCACGTTCTTGACAAACAAACAAGGGAATGTGACTATCCCAAGAACTTAATGCCTTGTTTAATGGCAGTAACGGATAGAGTTTGGGAATGTCGAATCTCTCGCATTGTTGTGCGGCATCAATTGTCGCCGCCGTTAAGCGTTCGGGATTGACTCTAGATACATTACACCGCTCCGTCATCACTGGGTGGAAGTGACGCACTCCTAATTCTGTAGCCTTTTCCATCAGAAAAATCAGAGGGTCATGCTTCAGGGGAGCAAAGAACAAAGAAACCTCTGGCACACCAACTGCAGGTCGAACTTGGCTTTCAATTGTCATTGCGGAATTTGTCTTTGATAGCGTGGTTAATACGGCTGACCATTCGCCATCTCGCTCATTAAATACTCCCAATCTATCTCCCAGTTTTGCTCGCAAAACATGGCGCAAATAATGATTTTGCCCTTCTGTTAAAATCAAAACCTGATCCGCAAACAGATCGTCTGAATGATACAATCGCGTCATGATTTCTCCTTAATTATGACTACTTATAGTAGTTGAGAGATTACCAAAAAAAAGGTAACTTTTGAATAAAATTTAATGGGAGTGAAATCATGAACTACAAAACTATACCAAAACACTTATCGGGATTTAGTCTCATTGAGCTCGCTTTAGTTTTAATTGTGATTGGTATTCTCACAGGGGCTATTTTTAAAGGTCAGGATATTTTAGAAGCCGCAAAATATCGAGCTGTTTTAAATGAAATTGAACGTATACGCACTGCCGTTTCTCTTTATCATGACACCTTTGGACAATGGCCAGGCAACGATTCGGAAGCTAAAATGCGTTTTGGCAATAGTGTGGAGAATGGTCAAGGAAATGGGATTCTTAGCGCGGGAGAAAAAACTCAATTTTGGATTCACTTGGCCAAAGCTGCACACCTTCCCGAATTAACGGCTCCCTCCTCAAAATTGGGTGGGCAATTTAGTGTTGAGGGTGATTTGGCTTTAAGAAAGAATTTCCTTGTCCTCTCTCAACCAGAAAAGGCCGGACTTTTGACCCCAAAACAGGCCGCCACGCTTAAAGCAAAAGCGGGTGAAAAAGACCCCTTAGGCGGACAAATTCTCATTACTGAAGGTTCAGGTGCGGCTAATGGAAGCTGTATACGAGAAGGTGTCTTTAACTTTACAGTGAATACACCAAATTGCATTCTAAGGGTGGAATTGAATTAAAGGGCGTGATATTTATATGTATAGTCTTGTACCAATCATTAAATAAGCCCTTATAGGAAGAAAAACTTTCTAAAAGGTTAAGAAAGGAAATAAATATGTCCTCCCTAAACCATACAACAGATGGAAATTTTACAAAAGATGTTCTGCAATCTGATATTCCAGTTATCGTTGATTTCTGGGCAGAATGGTGTGGCCCTTGCCGCATGATTGCTCCTATTTTGGAAGAAGTCGCCAAAGAGCTAGAGGGAAAGGTAAAAATTTTAAAATTGAATATTGATGAAAATCCCTCAATGCCCGCTCAACTCGGTGTACGCAGTATCCCAACGTTAGCCTTGTTTAAAAATGGCCAGGCTATATCGACAAAGGTAGGACTTGTTACGAAGACGAAGATTATCGAGTGGGTAGGAACGGCAGTTTAGTTAGTTTATAGATCGTCGAGTTTTTTTGTATACATTAGGGATTACAAAAAAACTCGATTAAAGCTTCCTAGTTGAATTCAACTTTCAACACAGTATAGGCTCGACTTCCGCCTGGTGTTGTAACTTCAACCATATCCCCAATTGTTTTGCCAATTAGGGCTCTCGCCAGGGGAGAAGTAATCGATAGCTTCTGTTGGCGAATATCTGCCTCATCTCCCCCAACAATCTGATAAAGATGTTCTTCTTCTGTATCTTCATCAACTAAGGTAATTGTGGCTCCAAACTTAATATTTTCCCCAGAAAGCTTAGAAACATCTATAACATCGGCAAGGCTAATTTTCGACTCAAGTTCGGCAATACGGCCTTCAATAAAACCTTGCCGATCCTTAGCTGCATGATATTCAGCATTTTCAGACAGATCACCATGTTCACGTGCATCAGCAATGGCGCGAATAACGGCCGGCCGTTCAACTTGCTTTAGGTGACGAAGCTCTTCTTGAAGCTGAAGATAGCTTTTTTCCGTCATGGGGATCTTTTTTTCCATATCATTGAATCCACTTAAAAAATTGCATTATAAATTATAAGCCCACAAAATATATCACTCTTATGATATTGGCAAGCCCAAACATTCAAACTTTGTTAATCTTTCTTCATTTAGTCTAAAGGGGAAAGGTTGAACAACTGTTAATACCATGATGATAAATGCATTATCCAGTACTTTTTCAGCATCAATTGACGACGTCCTAAAGTACGCCGCTCGATTTCACAAACAACAGGCATTTATAGTTGTTGTACTGGATCATGTCAATGAACAACAAAATCATATCGAAGATTTAGCCTCGCAATTATACCCTATTTTAAAAAGAAATGTTCGGGCAACAGATATGATCATTCGCTTTAGCCAAGATTCTTGGGTGATTTGCCTTGATGATTGCACTGAGCGACTTCTCCAATGGACTCAGTATGTTATTGAAAGTATGCTCTATCGTCGTAAACTCAAAGCCTCCAAATTTAGTGGCGTTTTGACTTCCGTGAGGGGTACATTCCTCAAAGAAAATAATGCAGCCAAAGCCATTAAAGCAATTGAACATGAAATTGAATGCTCCAAAAACATCCTTCACAAACACAAGGTTATGCACAAAACGGCAATTGCTTTTCCTGATTCTTCAAATAAACTAATGGAGACAATGCCCTTAATCAATCAAGGAATTATCGAGAATCGCTTATTTTTAGCTTTTCAACCTATCGTCGACACTCATTCTCGACAGCTATATTATTATGAATGCCTCGCAAGACTAGTCGATGACCAAGGACAAATTGTTCCTGCAGCGCATTTTATACCTCAATGCGAGAGGAGTGGTTTAATCCAGCTCATCGATCAAAAAATTCAACAACTTGCTCTTGAAGAATTGATGAACGATCGACATGTAAGATTGGCCATCAACGTTTCTGCCATTACAGCCTGTGAGTCCCGATGGTTAGATACATTAAAAGCTCAAATGCGAGCCCGTCCAGACTTGCAAGGGCGTCTTATTGTTGAATTAACCGAAACCTCTGTTTTTCAAAATATGAATGAATCTATAGAATTTATGACACAATTACATGACCTCGGATGCCCCATTTCGATTGATGATTTTGGTGCAGGCTATATGTCCCTATTACACTTAAAATCAGACCTCGTTCAAACTGTTAAAATAGACGCTCAGTTTGTCAAAGACTTGAAAGCAGATTCTAATAATATTCATTTCATTCGAGCCATTATGGCTCTCACTCAACCTTATGGAATTAAATGTGTAGCAGAAGGGGTAGAAGATGCCCCTACGGCGCAGGCGTTAGCTCAAGAGAATGTGGAATACTTGCAAGGATACCATATTGGCAAACCTTCTCACTTCCGATCTTGGATATGAGAACGGGGGCATGTTTCTTTCTGAAGATTTTGCAAAATTTTACTTGGAGTGAGCAATTGCCCTAGGAAGACACCAGTCGGATTTTTGCACCCATATATTGTATAAAAGGGTATTCCATATTGGTTAAAGCTTTTAAGGTAAGATGTAATTTTAGGATCACGATTCGTCCAATCTGCTTCCATCACAACAACATTTGGGGCTTGAAAAGCCTCTAGAACTTCCTTTTGCTTGAGAACAAAGTACTTATTTGCTTGGCAGGTCAAACACCAATCTGCTGTGACCGTGACAAAGACTGTTTTACCTTCTTTCACATATTTTGTGATGAGCTCAGGTTTAAAAGGCTGCCATATTTTTTTTTCTTCAAAGGCGATTATTGCTTTCTTTTGTGTCATCAATGGGGGAAGAGCAAAGCTAGCCATAATCAAAAGACTGGCTCCCAACCACGCCATTTTTTTACTCACTTCCGAACCATTCTTGGACTTCTTTAATACCACGGAAATGATAAGCATAATTACGGCAACCAGAGCTGCACCTATTTGTCCAATTTCGGCAATTAAAACATAAGCCAACCAAACAGTTGTCAAAGCAATTAAGAAACCCATACCATATTTAACTGTCACCATCCATGAGCCAGGCTTGGGAAGTCTTGTTGCTGTTTGTGGAAAAAAGGCGATAAGAAGAAAAGGCAAAGCAAGACCAATACCCATGGCTAGGAAAATGGATAGAATTTCCAAACTCCCCCTACCCAATGCAAACGCCAATGCCGTTCCCAGAAAAGGAGCTGTACAAGGAGTCGCAAGTGCCGTAACTAAACTTCCTTCAAGAAAAGACCCTGCCAAACTTTCTCTATGGGGGGAAATTCCGCCAAGAGAAGACAAAAAAGCAGGTAATCGAAATTCGAAATAGCCAAACAAATTACAGGCAAATAATGTCAAAATACCAATCAAGGCGATAATGAAATAAGGCTCTTGAAATTGTAAACCCCACCCAACAGCATGACCTGAAAGTTTAAGAAGAATTGCCCCTCCCGCCAGGAGAAGGAAAGAAAAAAGGATACCCAAAACGGTAGCTAAAAATTCTTGACGAACAGCATGCTGATGCCCTCCCCCATGACGTATAACCGACAAAACCTTCAAGGACAAAACGGGAAGAACACACGGCATAAGATTTAAAATAAATCCCCCAATAAAGGCCATAAGCAACATAGTCACCCAAAAGATCATCCCGAGAGTTTCGGCTTTCACAATGGCCTGAACTTCAAAAGCCTCTGATTCGCTGCCCATGGTCAAAGTAACGGGCTTCCCCACAAGGTTAGGTATGTAGGTGGGTTTGTGTTGATCATCTGAAAAAATAGAGGCAACATAAGTGATTGTCTTTTGGTCTTTAGATAACGAAATTTGAGGAACGTCAACGAATAGATCCTGCAGCTCAATAAAGAGATCTGGCAACTCATTTCTCAAAAAAGTTCCTTGGGATTTGTGGGCAGTGACTTTAAGACGAGGGGATGTATCTTGCTCTCCCAAAACCTCTACACTCTTAATTTGGAAATCACGCTGACTTCTTGCGGAAGTCTGTTGTTCCAAAGCTTGTGCCTCTCCCTGTTGATTGAACCATTTTTCTCGTTTGGGAACTCTGGTCATGGCTTTTTGAAGCAGGGACTCTTCAGAACTTAAGGTTTTTTTGCCGGGTGGTAAATCTAATTTTACATCCCCCATCACGGGCAAACAATTTGATTCATCACACGCGAGCATGTCTACTTGTAAAACAGCCTGCATAGGCTGTGAAGGATCTATTAATTCAACCTGAAGCGGAAAAATGACTTCTCCTTTATACGCATTCACAGATCCCAATTCTGTTTGATAGCGGTGGGGAAACGGCCACATTATGGTTACAGATTTTATATTTTTTGACCCCTCCCACGTGAGGTTAAATCCGTAACCTGCCACCCCAGGTGAACGCCAATAGGTTTTCCAACCCGCAGCAATTTGGGCCCGTAAACCCAACATAAGCGTTGTGTCACTCCCCACAGTTGTTGATCCAGAAATAAGGGAAAGTTTAACCTGATCGCCTTCGCCCCCGTAAACCCCTCGACAAAATATTATTATAATGACCAAACAGATTTTTAAGAAATTTGTAAGAGATGACGTATAATTTCGCATTAATTTGCCCGATAATTTTCAACCGCTAACCGCTTAATTTCCTTTTGAATTTTCTCAAAAGATCGAAACTCAATTTGACGAACACGCTCACGCGAGATGCCAACGTTTGCACTAATTTCTTCTAAGGTTAAGGGGGGATCTTTAAGTCGTCGCTCCCTAAATATTTGATGTTCACGTTCATTAAGACAAGTCATAGCATTTTCAAGCAAAGTTCTTCGTTTAGATAACTCATCAGAATGAATTGTCTGCATTTCTTGATTTTCGCGATCATCAACTAACCATTCAATCCACTCCGGCGCTTCTTCCTCACTCGTCCTTACCGTGACATTCAAGGAACGATCACCCGCAAGCCGCTGATTCATATCATGAATCTCGCTTTCATCTACGGATAGTTTTTTAGCTAAAGCTGCAACAATTTCCGGATTCAGTTCCCCTTCTTCAAAAGCATGTATTTGACGTTGAGCTTTGCGTAAACTAAAGAAGAGCCGTTTTTGAGCCGAAGTTGTACCGATTTTAACAAGGGACCAGGTACGTAAAATGTAATCTTGAATACTTGCCTTTATCCACCACATGGCATAGGTGGATAACCGAAATCCTCGATCCGGGTCATAATGTTTCATGGCTTGCATCATGCCAATGTTTCCTTCAGCGACCAAATCACTTAAAGGCAAACCATATCCTCGATAGCCGCTGGCAACTTTTGCAACAAGTCGAAGATGGCTTGCAACAAGCTGCTCTACAGCTTGTGAGTCACCATCATCCCGCCACTTCTTAGCTAATTCATACTCCTCTTCCAATGTGAGCATGGGTAAGTTTCGAATTTGACGAACGTAATGCTTGTTAAGTTCATCACGATCTTGATTTTGATAGACGTTTGACATGAGTATTTTGTCCAATAAAATCTAATGATAAGACGCGACTAATTCTAATGTTCCACATTAAAATAGTAACTGAGGAAATTCTTTGAATGCAATGCCAAAGGCTTAATATTTCTAAATTAATTTATTTAATTTGTCAAGATTGTTGGGTACAGTCGTCAACGATGTTCCCTAGAAACGTCCCTTAGGTTAAAGGAAAGTCTCTTGTGAAAATAAGAGAGTCTACCCGGAGCTTATGTTCTTTAAGATGGGGATTTTTAATTTTACAAACCCTGGGGTGCTAGAAGACCCATAGCTTCGCGGATTTCTTTCATATGACTTTCCGCAAGAGTTCTTGCGTGCACAGCCCCACGGTTCAAAATTTGATCCAGCTCACCTTTATCTTTCAACAACCGATGCATTTCCTGGCCAATCGGTAAAATTTTTGCCATGAGAAGCTCTGTGAGTTCCTTTTTAAAGCTCGAGAAATCTTTTCCCGCAAAAGTTTCACAAACTTGTGCTGCCGATTGATCCGAAAGACACGCATAGATATTAATAAGATTGGCAGCTTCAGGCCGAACCTCTAGATCTTTGACTTCTGCCGGGAGCGCTTGTGTATCCGTCTTCGCTTTTCGAACTTTTAAGGCCAACGTATCGGCATCATCCATCATATGAATACGTGAATATTCAGAAAGATCAGACTTACTCATCTTAGACGTTCCATCCCGCAAGCTCATAACCCGCATGCCTGCTCCTCTTATAATAGGTTCAGGGTAAGGAAAAACCTCTCGATCAAATTGACGATTAAATAAACCCGCAATATCGCGCGTTATTTCCACATGTTGCTTTTGATCTTCGCCAACGGGCACATGAGTTGCTTTATAAATGAGCATATCAGCCGCCATCAAAACCGGATAAGCATAAAGACCCAAACAAGCATTTTCTCGATGCTTACCTGCTTTTTCTTTAAACTGGGTCATTCTATTGAGCCAGCCCATAGGTGTAATACAACTAAAAATCCAAGCCAATTCAGTATGAGTAGGTACATGACTCTGAACAAAAATTGTTGATTTGTTTAAATCTATTCCACTCGCAAGATACGCTGCCGCCACGATACGTGTATTTTCAGCAAGTCCTTTCACATCTTCTAAAGTTGTTAAGGCATGCAAATCCACAATACAAAAGAGGTTCTCGTCCATCTCATATTGCATAGAAACCCAATTCCGGATTGCACCCAAATAGTTCCCTAAATGAATATCACCCGTTGGGCGAATACCTGAAAAAATCCGTGTCATATTTGACTCTCCTAAACAATTAATTTCGCCTTAGCGCCTGGCGAATATGGGTCAGATTAAAGGCACCTGTTAATTGTCCCATGCCTGCGAAAATAATCATACCGCAGAAGATGATTCCAAAAACAGAAACAATTTGAAGAAGCAAAGTTTCTGGCATCCTCTCAAGCCAGAGATTGCGGGCAAAAACAATTCCCCCTCCCATGACAGCTGCAGATGCAAAAACTTTTAAGGCGGTGACTTGAACTTGGCGTGTCAGAAAAAACCATCCTCGTTTGTGAAGAATGAGAAGCTGTAACCCGGCGTTAATCCAAGCTGCAATAGAGGTTGCCATAGCAAGGCCCACATGGGCAAAAGGACCCATTAAGATGATGTTGAGAATTAAATTACACAAAATACTAATGACAGCAATCTTCACAGGAGTCTTTGTATCCTGACGGGCAAAAAAACCAGTGACAAAAACTTTGCTCAAAACATAAGCTGGAATTCCCGTCGCAAATGCTGCCAACGCAGCAGCTGTTGCCGCCACTTCGTCACCTTTTAACCCATACAACAAATCAATAATCGGATAAGAGAGTAAGATAAAACCTAAAGCCGCGGGAATTGTTAATTGAAGAGATAATTCAACAGCCAATCCTTGGGTGGCACGGGCCTTATCTTCTTCTCCCAAACGAATTTGACGTGACAATGAGGGCAAAAGAGCCGTCCCCATTGCAATTCCAAAAAGGGAGAGAGGAAGTTGGTTTAAGCGATCTGCATAATGAAGGTAAGAAATTGATCCAGATGCAAGCAAGGAGGCAAATACCATATCCAGAAGCAAATTAATATTCATAACGCCGGCTCCAATGGCGCCCGGAATCATAAGGCGAATCACCTTTCTCACTTCCGGCGTAAGACGAGGCCTTCGAATCTTTAAGCGAAATCCTGTTCTCCAACACTCCCAATATAACCAAGCTAATTGTAAAATTCCCGCCAAAAAAACACCCCAAGAAAGAGCCTTACCGGTCGCAAGATCTGCGTAAGAAAAGATGAGCATAGCCCCTATCATAATGATGTTGAGAATAATCGGAGCTGCGGCAGCGGCTGCAAAGCGATCTAATGAATTTAATACACCACTTAATAAGGCAGCTATTGAAATAAAAAAAATGTAAGGAAAGGTAATGCGTGTAAAGGTTATGGCCATTTCCAGTCGTTCGGGTGTTGCTGAAAACCCAGGCGCTATCACTCCCATCACCCAAGGAGTTGCAATCACAATAACTATGACAAAGAAGAATAATGTTATTCCTAAAACAGCCATAACCCGTTCTGCTAATAATTTTGCAGACTCAAGACCCTCACTGGCCAGTTGTCCGGAAAATTGGGGAACGAATGAGGCGTTGAAAGCACCCTCTGCAAAAAAACGACGAAAGAAATTGGGGAATTTAAAGGCCACCAGAAAAGCATCTGTAAGTGGGGACGCACCAATGATATGCGACATAAGACTTTCCCGTACCAGTCCAAAAATGCGACTGACACCGGTATACCCGCCAACGGTTGCTATAGCACGAACAAGTCTCATATCTTTACTGATCCAAGTTTAGCCACGAGAGGCTGACTTAGGTGCATCCGATTTTTGGTCCACGCCATAAGTTTTTTGTAAACTCGCTAATTCTGCTTTTAATTCAGAAGTCATGTGAGGAAAATCTAACTTCAATTTCTTCCATGCTGTGCGCGCGTCCTCTTTCTTACCTTGTATGGCTAAAATTTCACCCAACTTCAACAAGCAATCCGGTGCCTTAGGACCTTTGGGATTCTTTTTATAAGCGTTTACTAAGAGAATTTTGGCATCCTTGTAGTTTTTTTGTCGTAGACACGAATCAGCTTTCCAAAACATAGCTTTCGATACTAATGGATCATTAGGATGGGACTTAATAAATTCTCCAAAAACTTTTTCTGCTTTTTTGTAAGCGCCCTTGTCATGAAGTGCTAAAGCTTCATTATATTGATCATCTCCGTTTCCAGCAGTTAGAGATGGGGCTGTATCATCCGCATTTTTGGTCGCAGCTTCCCGGACCCTATCAATATCTTTTTTACCCTTTTTCCCGATTGAATCTGAAGATTCATTTTCATCTGATACAGATTTCTCAAGAAGCATCAACACCGCTTCGGCATCATCCTCCCCTATGGATTCACCAGAAGATTCGTTGGAAGAATGTGTCATTTGAAGTGCCGGTTTTTTTGGCTTGTGCCCATCTTCCTTCTCCTTTAATTCGGACTTTTCATCAGCTGCGTCTGACGATGGACTTTTCTTTGATGACTTTCCTGATTTTAAACTTCTGTTTTCTTCCTGCAGCTCTCTCATGTCGGCTCTTAAAGCATTTAAATCTTCCCGGAGACGATTTCTGTCATCTGCATCACTTTTTAATGCCCTTATTTCCTCTTTCAGACGTCTCAAATCATCACCGGTTACTTGATCGCCGGGATTGGCATCATCCGATTTTTTATGTCCCTCGGTAAGTTGTCGTTCAAGATCATCAATGCGAGCACTTAAATCACCAACTGTGGTGCTCGAGTCCCCTGCAAAAATGGGAGAAAATATTACCAAAATCAAACTAAATGCAAAAAATAGTGCATAGGTGAAAGTAAGAGGCTTAGCCTGCTGCTTTGGCAAACTCATTAGTATATCCTTTATCGAACTTGAAATCTTTAATCATAACCGTTTTTAGCAGAATTTCAAAAATAGTGCGACTAAATTTCTGAACATTACTTTTACAGATATTTAAAAAGAATTTTCGGGAAGTGTTAAGGCATTCACCTGACTAAGAGCCCTTTGACGTTGATCAGGGTTGAGGAAGGGAACAAGTTCGTCTCTATACCTAGCGGCATCTTCTGTGAGACTATCTAAGTCCCTAAAGTTTAGGGACGCTAAACATAAATAAAAATAGGCTTTTGTATAGTCTTTTTCTGTTCCCCGACCTTCTTTGTACATTATTCCACAATTAAATTGACTGGGCCCATAACCCTTGTACGATGCTTGTATGTAATACTGTAGGGCTTTCGCTTCATTTTTTTCTACGCCTTCCCCTGTAAGATATAAACCTGCAAGCTCATCCATCGCCGGAGGATAGTTAAGCGCTACGGCTCGCTCTAAAAGTTTCCTCCCCATTTGATAGTTTAGGTGTGGAGAATTTTTAGATAAATATATACCTGCCAAAAGATAGAGAGCCTTGGGATTTTCTTGTGCAGCAAAAGGAGACAAGGTGGAAATCGCTTCATCAAATTTACCATTGTTCATTAAAGTTTCACCAACCTCTAAAGAAGAATAGGCAGGCGTAATTGCGTAAAGTAAGATTAGAATAGTGTGAAGCTTTTGTAAAATATTGATGAAGATTTTTTTAGAACTACGCATTTTGGAATAATCTTTCAAAAAACGATCAATACAAGTAATGTGTGCGACAATTTAGATCAATTTTGATGGACAATTGTCTTTATAAGCGTAATTATACCACTGTTTTTGTGGGATTTCTCCCTCTTTTTTAAAATAATAAAATTTTATCTTCTTGACAAATTTCGGTCCATGAATATTATAAACTCCAGCTGCTCGTATTTCTTTATTTAAAATATTTTAAATACAGTAGAGGAATTTTTTATTAGGAAAGGAAAAAATAATGGCAACGAGTGAACGCCTCAAAACGATTGATAGTCAAATTAATAAGTTGCAATCTCGCAAGAAAAAACTTGAAGAAAAAAGAAAAAATCAAATTACGACAATTTTAAATCGCTGCGGAGCGACTAAAATGTCGGATGAAGTATTGGCGGGTGCTGTCCTAGAAGCTGTAAGAGCTTTTAATCAAAACGATCGGCGTATTTCTACATGGCAAGCGGAAGGATCTAAAATTTTAAAGCCCGGCCGTGGAAAAAAACGTTTCATATAATCTTTTCCTAAAAATCTCCTGTGAATCCGCCATCACTTAGAAGGCGGATTTTTTTATGATCTTGCATTTTCTTTACTCGCAATGGTAGTAATTGTATCTAGCTGAATGATGGAAAACGTAAGGCAATACAAATGAATCAAAAGCGAAGCTTAGCCGGAATAGATTTACGTCCCCTACCGTTTTTCTGTCTTATAAGTTTTGGTTTAACCTCCTGTTTCTCACCTCCAAATTCTCCTTCTGATATCTTAAATCAGACTCATATTCACAAGCTGAAGAATGCACCAGAGAAAACTCAAAAACCCCTAAAATCCAATTTTAAAAAGTCTAACAAGCTGTCCAGCCCCCTACCCCCCATCTTTAAAAAAATTGTTTCCGTTATCATTTCGGAAGAAGTTCCTTTAAAAGATGCATTTATAGAACTGGCTCAACAAACAAAGATTGATCTTCAATTAGATTCAAAAGTAAGTGAGAGGATAATCTTTTCAGCAAACAAGCGCCCCTTCATTGACATTATAAATGACATTTGTACACTCACAGGGTTACGTTACCAAATTTCAGGGCAATCAATTCGAGTCGAGGTCGATACACCCTACGCTGTTAACTATCCTCTCTCATTTTTAAATTTAGCGCGCACAGCTGAAAATCGCATTTCCATCGCAACAGATGTATTTTCGAGTATTAAGGATAACAAATCCTCTGCAGACAACGGATCGAATACAGCAATAAATGGAAAAGTAAATAATGACTTTTGGGCAGAACTTGATGCAAATTTAAAAATTATTTTGACCACGCCATCCCAAACAAAATCCGATGACAATGATAGTATAAGACCTCGGTATAGCCTTCATCGCCAAGGTGGGCTCGTTGCCGTTTATGGGACAAGTCGTCATCATAAACTTGTTACAGAATATATTGATACATTGCGACAAGTGGTTTCATCCCAAGTTCTAATTGAAACAAAAGTTATTGAAGTGAACCTTAAAAATGAATTTAAAAGTGGCATTAATTGGCAGAAATTAATAGGGGGAGCTTTTCATGCAGACATTGGACTTGGAGATTTAGCCCAACGCAGTCGTTTTTTGGATCCTTCAAGCGCTCAAACCACGATGTTTTCTATTGGATTACATGGAAAAACTTTTTCCAGTCTTTTGAAAGCCATTGAAGAGTTCGGTGCTTCACGAACGTTATCAAGCCCACGCCTTACTGTTATGAATAATCAGACGGCCATTTTAAAAGTTGCTCAAAATCAAGTTTATTTCCGCTTAAATTATGACAAACAACTTAATCTATCCGCGAATCGTGAAAGTATAAACGTGTCCAGTGATATTCAGACCGTACCTATCGGCCTTGTGATGTCTGTACAACCGTCGATTGATCAAAATACAGGACACATTATTCTTTCTCTTCGCCCAACAATCTCCCGTTTAACCCATTCTGTAAGCGATCCGGCTGTAGAAATCGCCCTTGCCAATGCAAAATCCCATACCCCGGGGCAACTCAAACCTTCCCTCATTCCTGTTGTGGAGGTGAGAGAAATTGATTCTGTGTTACGCCTTCAATCCGGTGAAATAGCTGTTTTGGGGGGATTGATGGAGACGCGAATGACTAATGGAACAGCCAAAGTCCCAATCGTAGGTGATTTACCTTTCATAGGACCGCTGTTTACCGCCACTGCCGATGGGAACGAAGTTATTGAGCTCGTGATTCTTTTACGTGCCAGCATTATGGAATCACCTTCCGAACCTGACAACGCTGATCAGCGTTTGTATAACGAGTATATCGATGATCCTCACCCCTTCGAATTGGGGGACAGTTAAAAAAATATAATACTATAAATGGTTTTCAAATTAAGGGGTAATCTCGAGCTTTAAAAACTTGATAGTGCCACCATTCATTCTGGAAAAAATCCCATCCTGCACTCATCATAATGCCCAATAACATATACCGGTTGGCGGCTACTTGCGGTGCATGGGTAGAAGCGCCATGATGAGCCCGTGGAGACAAGTCATCAAAATCTGTTCCCATATCTAATTCTTTGCCTGATGCATCTATTAAAGTTAAATCAATAGCAACCCCTCGCGTATGGTGCGATCCCTTTTCGGGGGGCATAACGTAATTAGGATCAGGGCAATGGGCCCAAAGAGCCTCTTGGACAGAACGCGGGCGATAAGCATCAAAAATTTTAATTTTTAAATTCTGTTCCTGAGCAAGAATAATAGATTTTCTTAATAAGACATCGGCATCTTTATGTATAAAACAACGATCATCATGATAAATTCTTGCGCCCGTAATGTTGTTTTTTGTTGCATAACGTAATTCAAGGAGAATATTATGGGAAGCTTCCGTAATTTCAACAAGAGAGGAATGGGATAGACTGGCAGAATCACTCAGATCCTTATAGGTATCAGCTTGAGTATGCGTCATAATGTCATGCCCCTTTAACAAATATATAATGCTGTTTTTATGAATACACTAAGTAATTCCCCCCCGCAATCGATAAATATTCTTGCCTTTGATACCTCGTATGACGAAGCCTCTCTAGCTTTGTGGACAGGAGGACATCTTCATAAATTGGCCATTCCTTTAGGTACGGGCCCTCACAGTCAAGCGGCCTGTTTAATTCCCATGATGCAAAATATTTTGACCGACCAAGGGATCACTTTTCAAGATTTAGATATCATAACTACGCCTACGGGTCCTGGCTCATTTACAGGCATACGTCTTGGATTAGCAACCGCACAAGGTCTTCTGCTCTCCACAAAAGCAAAAGGCTTTGCACCTACAACTTTTCAGTTGCTAGCCTTTGGGGCCTGGAAAGAAAGAAAAGGGTCTTATTTAGTTACCTTATCAACAAAAAGAGATAGCTTTTATAGCCAAGGGTTTGATGAAAATCTTAATACCCTCTTCCCCGGTATCATTCAAACTGAGGAGGAGATAGAGACTTTCTTAGAGCATCATCCCAATTCAAATCGCGTAAAAACCTCCACAAATTTGGGGGCAGAAAATCTCATTCATCTCTGTTTGCACGAGCTAATTAAGACCGATAATTCGCTGCAAAATAGGCAAGAAAAAAATGCGCAAACATTACATCCCTATTACTTACACGACCCAGTATTCGTAAAGCAAAAATTATGCTCACTCTAGTTCCTTTAACAATTGAGGATGGAGAGAATCTTGAAAAGATTCATGCAGCTTGTTTTCCAGACGGATGGTCACAAAAAACTTTTGATCATTTGTTAAAAGAAAACATAACTTGTGGTTGGCTGGCCAATAACTTATCCGGAGCCCCGGTTGGCTTTATTTTGGCTCGCATTTTAGAAGATGAAGCCGAAATATTAACCTTTGCTGTCCATCCCACCTCGCAAAGACAAGGGATAGGGCGTTATTTGTTAATAGAACTGATGAATTTCTTAAAATCCGTTCATTGTACTAAGACATTTTTAGAAGTTGCTATAGATAATGTGACAGCCATAAATCTCTATAATTCCATCGGTTTCAAAATTGTGGGCAGTCGTCCTCATTATTATCAACGTAATAATGGTACTTTTATTTCTGCATCTATAATGGCAATTGAAAATTGAACGTCATAACCCTTGCGCCTTCTTTAATCCATCAAATCACTATACATTTTAAAAAAATTTAAGATTATGAAAAAAAGACTTGTTCTTTTTCTCTATTGCATTTATAAAATCAAGGACTGAACTATAATAAATAGAGGATTTGCAAACTATGTCAGAACAACAACCCTTACGCCTTGAACTTCTTAGTTTAACAGCTGAAATTGTCGCAGCACACACTTCCAATAATTCTGTTGGCGTTACTGAGTTGCCAAGTGTTATTCAACAGATTTTTATCACTCTTTCTAATTTGAGTACTGATGGCATTCAAGGGGGTTTAACGACACGTCCAAAACCAGCTGTTGCAATTAATAAGTCTATTACGGATGACTACATAGTTTGCTTAGAAGATGGCAAAAAACTACAAATGCTTAAACGTCACCTCAAGACAGTTTATAACCTAACCGTTGAACAGTATCGTGAGCGCTGGGGTCTACCATCTGATTACCCTGTTGTTGCTCCTAATTATGCAAAACGTCGGAGCGAGATTGCAAAATCAAGCGGTTTGGGAATGTCGCGTCATCGCCGTAAAAAGCTAAAAGTTATCGATAGCGTAGATAATATCTCACAAGTTGCATAACAAAGTTTAGATATCAGGGTTTAGAGGGGTTAGGAAATAATGAGGAATATTTTTCCTAATTCCTAACCTCTGGCCTATGATCTTTTTAACCCTGAACGTTGGCACTTGAACTTCATGTCTCTACAAACTCTTCCCCCTAAAAAACTCTACATTAAAACCTATGGCTGCCAGATGAATGTGTATGATTCTGAGCGGATGGCAGATATATTAGTCCCCCTTGGATATAAGCTAACAGAAAACCCTGATGATGCAGACATGGTCATCCTGAATACGTGTCATATTCGCGAAAAAGCTGAGCAAAAAGTTTTCTCTGATTTGGGAAGATTGCGTGACAAGCGCGAAGATCGTCGTGCCCAAGGAAATGATACAGTTATAGCTGTTGGCGGATGTGTTGCTCAAGCTGAAGGGGCTGAGATTATGCGTCAAGCGCCTTATGTTGACATGGTCTTTGGTCCCCAAACTTACCACCGCCTTCCTGAAATGGTAGCCAAAGCGACTCGAGCTGCTGAAAAAGCACGTAAACCCAATCAAAAAAGAGGCTTGGGGATCGTAGATGTTGATTTTCCTGTTGAATCAAAATTTGACCACTTACCTCAAACTACAGAGTCCAGAGCTTCTGCTTTTCTTTCTATTCAAGAAGGGTGTGATAAGTTTTGTACCTTCTGTGTTGTCCCTTATACACGGGGCGCTGAATATTCCCGTCCCGCAACTGAAATATTAGCGGAAGCTAAACATCTTCTCTCCCTAGGGACAAAAGAAATCACCCTGTTAGGACAAAATGTAAATGCTTATCATGGTACAGCCCCTCTATCCGACCATATTGAATCTAAAGATTGGGGATTAGGACGCTTGATTCGGGAATTAGCGGATTTGGGTGTAGAGCGTATACGCTATACCACTTCACATCCTCGGGATATGGATCAGAATTTAATTGATGCCCATCGAGATGTTCCCGCTCTCATGCCTTTCCTTCATTTGCCTGTGCAATCAGGGAGTGATCGTATTTTGGAAGCCATGAATCGCAAACATACCGCACAGACTTATTTTGATATTATTGATAAACTACGCTTAGCTAACCCCGAGATAGGCCTGTCTTCGGACTTTATTGTTGGTTTTCCCTCAGAAACAGAAGAAGATTTTGAAAAAACTCTCGATTTAGTTCGCCGTGTTGGCTACGCCCAAAGCTATTCCTTTAAGTATAGTATTCGTCCAGGCACTCCTGCCGGAGCCATGGAGGTTCAAGTGGCAGAGGAAGTAAAGACACATCGATTGCAACGACTACAAGAGCTTCTTAATCAACAGCAGATAGATTTTAATCTAAAAACTGTAGGGACTATCCAGCCGGTTTTACTCGATCGAAGAGGACGTCAAAAGGGTCAGTTTATTGGCAGGTCACCTTTCATGCAATCTGTGGTCGTTGAGGGCCCAGAACGTTTATTTGGCCAAATTGTCGACGTACGTATTGATCAAGCTCATCCGAATAGTGTGTCAGGAGAAATTGTTATTCACGAATTGTAAACGTTTCTTGCGCAATACTATAAAAAAGGATTTTATTATTTGACTAAAGAAACCAACCCAGTCGTTTTTGTTGAATTTGAGGACAATCAAGCATTATCCACCCTTGTTGGCCCCCAAGACAGCAATATATTGCGCCTTGAACAGCGCCTCGGGGTTTCCATAGCTTTACGGGGTAATAAAATTGCCATTTCTGGTCCAGAGCCAGAGATTAGTTATGCAAAGACAGCTCTTCAATATTTATATTCTCAATTTTTAAAAGGCCGCCCAGTCGAAATTGAAGATGTCGATGCGGCCATTCGAATGGTCAGCTCCGCCGTTACTTTTGATCGCGATGGACTCACAACCGAAGGTGAAGAAATCTCTATTCCCACCAAGCGTCGGATTGTTTTTCCTCGATCAGCTCATCAGGCCGAATATATTAAAATGATGCAAACCTATGATCTTGTCTTTGGCCTTGGGCCGGCAGGAACAGGAAAAACATATTTAGCTGTTGCTTATGGTGTATCCTTACTCTTATCGGGACAAATTGATAGAATTATCTTATCAAGACCTGCAGTCGAAGCCGGTGAGAAACTTGGTTTTCTTCCGGGAGATATGCGAGAAAAAATAGATCCTTATCTGCGCCCTCTTTATGATGCTCTCCATGACATGTTACCTGTAGAACAAGTAGTGAAAAGGATGAGTAATGGAGAAATTGAAGTCGCTCCTCTGGCTTTTATGCGGGGCCGTACGCTTAGTAATGCTTTTGTAATTCTGGATGAGGCCCAAAACACGACACCTATTCAAATGAAGATGTTTTTAACACGCATGGGAATGAATTCTCGGATGGTTATTACAGGTGATCTAACGCAAGTTGATCTGCCCGCAGGAGTATTATCCGGCTTAAAAGACGCAATACGAGCTCTTGAAGGGGTTCAAGAAATTGGTTATCTTAACTTTAATGATGAGGATGTGGTGCGTCATTCACTGGTTTCAAAAATTGTGCGTGCGTATGACCAATATACGAAAAGCCGCCTTAACTTGGTTGATTATTAAAAATGCCTGACCCTGAACCTTCTATAGAAATTACAGTTATTATCGACAGGCCCTGTTGGGAAAATTCTACTGCACATTGGGAGTCATTATTACAGCCTGCCGTCCTAAAAACACTCCATCAATTAAATTGGGAACATTCATCTGAAATCAACATTTTACTAACTGATAATGCTGTAATTCAGTCGTTAAATAAAAGTTATAGGAGCCAAAACAAACCCACAAATGTGCTTGCTTTTCCTAGTTTAAATCCAGATGAAATAGCTCCACTTTATAAAAATAAACCTGAACAATCTCCCATTATTTTGGGAGATGTTGTTCTTGCTTTTGAAACCATTCAACAAGAGTCAAACGAACAAAAGAAAGATTTTGAAAAACATTTAGTCCATTTGACAGTACATGGGACACTCCATTTACTTGGTTTTGATCATGAAAAGGACGACGATGCTGCCACCATGGAGTCTTTAGAAATAAAGATTCTATCTTCTTTAATGATTCCCAACCCTTACGAAGAATGACAAATAATATAATGACAAGTATGCCTGACCAAGATTCTGAACTATCTTTCCCCACAAAATTCCTTCACTGGTTGAAACAAAAGTGGCGGATGTTGATGCGCTCCGATGCAGATAACAGCCTACGAGAAACCCTTGAAGAACTTATCGAAGATACAGAGGATGAAGTTAACCCCTCCCTAGAGTCTGACGAACGCTTATTGTTGGGCAACGTTTTAAATCTGCGAGATTTGACAGCCGAAGATGTCATGATCCCCCGCGTTGACATCATTGCCGTTCCTCTTACAGTTACAGGACCAGAATTGTTGTCTGTTCTGAACCGCTGCCGTTATTCACGTATTCCAATTTATAGGAATAATTTAGACGATGTGATTGGAATGATTGAGACAAAAGATGTTTTAAGCTGGTCATCAACCAAGAAGCCTTTGAATATCAAATCCTTAATTCGAGATGTTTTATTTATCTCTCCCACAATGCGCACTCTCGATTTAATTTTTCAAATGCGGGAAACAGGGACAAAAATGGCTATGGTGGTTGATGAGTTTGGCGGAATAGATGGGTTGGTGACATTTCCAGACTTAATAGAAGAAATTATTGGTGACATTCAGGATGCTCAAGATCGTACCCCAAGTTATCAACTGGTGGAACGAGCAGACGGCACAATTGTAGCGGATGCCCGTGTAACCCTCGAAGAAATCGCAGAAAAATATAGTATCAATCTTATTGTGGAGGGACTTGAAGACGAAATTGACACCCTTGGGGGGCTTGTGGTAGCCCTTGCTGGACGTGTCCCAGCCCGTGGGGAGCTGATTACCCATCCTGCTGGCTTAGAAATTGAAGTCGTTGACGCAGATCCTCGCCGCGTAAAAAGACTTTACATCCGTGGTATTGAGAAACTTGTGACAAAAAGAGAGAAGCCCGAATAGAGTGAATTGCTAACTATGTCTGATCATTTTACTGAAATAGAATTAACCCAGAATATTTTAAAAGATATGGGAATAGAGCTTAATAATAGAGGCAAAATTCTGGATTTTGGTTGTGGAGCTGGCACAGCTGTATCAGCGTTAGGTGAACAGGGATATCAAAATGTCTACGGATATGACATACAAAATTATTTAAATTTAGACATTCCAAACGACCCATCCCACTTTTTCTTTTCTTCAAAGGAAATAGAAACTCATTATAACAGCTTTGACTTTATTTTTTCAAATCAAGTATTAGAACATGTTACAAATTATTCTCAAACACTTCAGCAAATTTATGACCTCCTAAAACCTGGAGGGATTTGTCTCCATTTTTTCCCCTCAAAATGGCGCATAGTTGAACCCCATATTTTTGTTCCCTTTGCGGGAGTTTTTTCTTCTAAAACATATCTCGGATTTTGGTCAAAATTAGGAATTCGAAATCAGTTTCAAAAAGGAAAACCCTGGAGGGATGTCCAAGAGGAAAATTATAATTTTTGTCTAAATAATCTCAATTATCTGTCTACTGGGGAACTCTATCGAGAGTTTAAAGTCTTATTTAAACGTGTAGAATTTCGAGAAGATTTATTCATAAAACACTCCAAAGGACGCCTTCAGAAAATTCCAAAAATTATAAAAGCATTACCTGGCTTAGCTTTTCTCATGAGAGAACTGCATGCGCGCACTGTATTCTTACAAAAACTTTAAGAGACATCCCTTTTTTCCAGCACAATAAATAGGCGGAACCCAAAGAAACGGCCAAGGTAAGGTTCTATTTTTCTCTCAAACTTTAAAAGCGATTTGACCATAAATGAAGGGATTAAAGACCAGGGTTTAAAGCCCCCAGAAAGTGGGTAACACCATAAGCTTATAAAGGAATTCTCAATAATTTGAAGGTCTGGAAATAATTCAGAAAATGAATGCTTATACTTTCCAAATAATAGAGAGGGTATAGCCTGATTCGCATCAAAGGGTTTGCGAGTGGCAGAAAGCGGACCATCCTCTAAGGGATTTGATTTAAGAAGAACGGGTTCTTCATGAATAAAGTGATAAAAGAACCAACTTAAAGGGGTAATTGCCGGATCCAAAAGAATAATCCGACCGCCAGGACGTAACAAGTATGCGGCTTCATTAAAAAAGCGAACGGGACGTTCAATGTGGTGAAGGACATCGATTGCAACGATATTGGAAAGACTCCCCTCTCTTAAGGGGAGGGATTGGGCGTCACAAACACAATCCACCCAAGGAGATGAAATAATATCAGTCGAAATCACTTGCGGAAGATACTCCTTTAAATTCCCAGTACCTCCCCCAATTTCAAGGGTAGAACCAGAAACGCTGGACTTGACAACCCGTTGATAGAAATCATGGTAAATTGCCTTTAAAACAGGTTTTTTTTGCCATATTTCCCGATGATCTTGTAAAGTTTCGATCGACATTAAGTACGTCCATAAATATCTTTGATACGAACAATATCGTCTTCCCCAAGGTAACTGCCCGATTGAACTTCAATAAGATGAAGCTCAATTTTTCCCGGATTTTCAACACTATGAGCAGTTCCTGCGGGAATATATATAGATTCATTTTCATGGACAAGTTGAGTCGTCTCGCCAATCAGGACTTTTGCTGTTCCCGTTACAACAACCCAATGCTCTGCTCGATGATAATGAATTTGAACAGAAGTTTTCGATTGGCTTTTGAGCATTAAGCGTTTCACTTTAAAGCGCTCACCCAGTTCAATTTCTTGGTAATAACCCCAAGGACGATAAACCCGTTTGTGAAAATCAAGTTCAGACCGTAAATTATGACGTAAATGTGTCGTAATTTCTTTTACTTTTTCTGCTTTGGCTTTGTTAGCAACCAAAACTGCATCGTTAGAGGCGATGACAATAATATCCTCTAAGCCAATGACGGAAACAAGCAATCCATCACCTCTAATATAACTATTCTTTACATTTTGGGTAATGACATCCCCAATTATGGCGTTACCGTTTTCGTCTTTAGAATTTAATTCCCAAACGGTTTGCCAATTACCCACATCTGACCATCCCATATCCTCACAACCGACTACGGCAATGTTGGTCGCTTTTTCCATAACACCAAAATCTATAGATATATTGTCACACTGGTCAAACTCTTCTTCAGGAATTCGAATAAAATCTAGATCTGGTTTCGCCTTCTGAATGGCAGAAAGAGACCATTTATAGGTTGTAGGCAAATGGTCTTGCAGCGCTTGGAGAAAAACTTCTGCTTTTGCAAAAAACAATCCGCTATTCCAAAAACAAGAGGATTGAAGCAGTTCCTCTGCCCTTTCAACATCAGGCTTTTCTACAAATTTATTAACCCCGAAAACTTTAGGCGCAAGTTCTTTTGATTGAGGAATAATATATCCATATCCTGTTTTTGGACCCGTGGGAGGAATACCAAAAACAACAATTTGACCCTGGTCTGCTGCAAGCTTTGCGTGCTGAATAGCCTGATCTAAGACTTCAGAATTGATGATTTGGTGGTCCGAGGGAGAGAACAAAATATAGGTTTCTGGATCTTTAATAAAGTGGGCCGCTAAAGCCATGGCCGGCGCTGTATTACGTGCAGATGGCTCTAAAATAATGGGGACTTTGGTAATGCCAATTTCAAGCATTTGTTCCGCCGCCAAAAAACGGTATTGCTCATTACTAATGATGAGAGGAATTTCATACTCTGGTTTCGAAAATCGCTTCACTGTTTGCTGAAGTAAGCTAAGACCCCCCAACGGAGCAAGAAGTTGTTTAGGGTAGGAAGTGCGGGATAAAGGCCAAAGGCGCGTTCCTCCGCCACCACAAAGTATCACGGGCTGAATTTTCATAATGTATATCTCTTTAAAAAACTTTCATAAGTACTCTTTAATCCATCTTCTAATTCTATTTTAGCTTTCCACCCTAAAGCGGATAATTTTGATATATCCAAAAGTTTTTTGGGTGTGCCATCTAATTGAGTAGGATCGAAATGAATGTCCCCCGTAAAGCCAATCACATGAGCAATTTTTATCGC
>Ga0194112_10000634_pt1 | contig 51469 bp, 38 predicted proteins | sample TA2MahC400mmetaG_FD_146191 | JGI IMG/M metagenome (GOLD analysis project Ga0194112, IMG submission 146191) | Freshwater microbial communities from Lake Tanganyika, Tanzania - TA2015016 Mahale Deep Cast 400m | ecosystem: Environmental > Aquatic > Freshwater > Lake | place: Tanzania: Lake... | reverse complement strand
TGACGCTTGAAAGCCGCCCCGGCAGGGGCTAGAATCCGGGCACGAGGGCGGCGTAGCCAAGTGGTTCAAGGCAGCGGTTTGCAAAACCGCCATATGTCGCGGGTTCGAATCCCGCCGCCGCCTCCACGCCTACCGGGAAGGGCGCGCAGGCACGGTACGCAACTCCTCGAGTTTCACTTCCGCTCCGCCGCGATCTTTGCTCACCTGTGCGGCCGTCATGAACTCCACGATCTCCAGCGTCTCGGCCGGGTCGATGGGCGGCTTGCCTGTGTGGAAGAACTCGGCCATCACCTGGACCAGGCCGGCGTAGGAGAATCCGCCGGGCGTCTCCACCTCGCCCTTCTCGCCCCAGACCTTGACGATGGGCTTGTAGTCGCCCTTCTTGACGCCGCGGAATACGCCCACGCGGCCGTCCTTCCACGTGCCTACCGTGATGTCCAGGTCGCCTTCCTCTCTGCGCGTGACGCTTACGCACCCCGGCCCAAGCACGGTGTACAGCGCCTCGACGCCGTGGATGCCGTACCAGAAAAGGTCCGGGTGATGCGGCTCGAGATTCATCGGTGCGCTGCCCTGGACCTTCGTGACCTTGCCGACGCCCCCATCGGCGCGGAGTTTCCAGATCTCGGGCTGGAAGCGGGCGCAGGAGCAACTGAAGAACGGCGTTCCTGTTTCGGCGGCCAGGCGGACAATCTCGCGGGCATCCTGAAGGCTCGCCGTGAACGGCTTGTCGATGAACAAGGGCTTGCGCGCCGCGAGGACCGGCCGCGCCTGCTCGAGGTGCGGCCGGCCGTCAACGCTCTCAATCAGGACCGCGTCGACCTTCGCCAGCATGGCGCCGATTGAATCGACGAGTTGGACGCCGTGCTTGTCGCGGAGGTCCTGGGCGTACTTCTCGACGCGGTCGCGGCTGGACGGCACGTCCGGGCTGCCGCCCTTGAAGGCGGCCGTCACCTTCACCTTCCACTCCGGATGCGCGTGCAGCGTGGACGTAAACGCCGGAACGTGCGACGTGTCTGTGCCTATGATTCCGGCCCGCAGGGGCGCCTTCGCCCACGGCGGGCTCTCGGCGGCAAGGGCGCACGACGACAGGCACAGCACCAGCGCGAGGACCCTCATCGTTTTCTCCTTCCGTGACGGGCACGCGGCGCCGTGCCCCTGCCGCATTCGATGTCCATCAGGGGCCCCAGCGTACCGCTTTGCCGGCCGCCTGTCAAACGTGGCGCGGCGGGTGCGGAGACCGCCGCGCCAAGGTGCGCTGACGTGGGACAGCCGGGTGGCGCACCGCGCAAAGCACCCCGGCCGATCGGCCGCGTGGGGGGTGGGCCTGCGGGCCTGTGTGTATGCGCGCGTACGTGACTCGCAGACATGTTGCGGAGGCGGGAAGGCGGGTTCCGGGGGGCGAGAAAGGGGAAGATGCGACTTGACAGCGCGGAGTGCGGGTGGTACGGTGGTCGTGAAACAGGTCACAGCGTTAGGAGATTCACGCATCATGGCCGCGCAAAAAGTAGCAAGGCTCATTTCTGAGAGGAGCATCGGACGCCTCAGCCTCTATCGGCGGCTCCTGAATGTCCTCCAGGGCGAGGGAGTGCGCAACATTTACTCCCACCAGTTGGCCGCCATGGCCGGCTGCACGGCGGCACAGGTTCGCAGGGACCTGATGGCCGTCGGGTACTCCGGCAGCCCGACCCACGGCTACGAGGTCCCCCGCCTTATTGAGAGCCTGCGGGAATTCCTGGACGCCCCGGGGGGCCAGGGGGTGGCCTTAGTGGGCGTCGGGAATCTCGGCAAGGCCATCCTGTCTTATTTCACCGGGCGGCGGCCGAACCTCCAAATCGCGGCGGCCTTCGACAGCGACCCGTACAAGGTCAACCGCGTCATCCACGGGTGCCGGTGCTACTCGATGGAGCACCTGGCGGAGGTGGCGGAGGGGCAGGGCATCCGCCTGGCGATCATCACGGTTCCGGCGCAGGCGGCCCAGGCGGTGGCGGATGCGCTGGTGCAGGCGGGCGTGCGGGGGATCCTTAACTTCGCGCCCGTGCGGCTGCGGGTTCCGGACCACGTGCATGTTGAAGATATAGATATGACTGTTTCGCTGGAGAAGGTTGCGTACTTTGCCAGGCAGAGCGCCGAAAGGGGAAGCCGCCCGTGATTGCGCCCGACATCGACTTCATCCTGCGCAGGCACGCCGGGGCCGGGCGCGACGCGCTCATACCGATCCTCCAGGAGGTGCAGGAGGCGCACGGGTACCTGTCGCGGGAGGCCATCATCTGCGTCAGCCGCCACCTGGGCCTGCCCGCGAGCAAGGTCTGCGGCGTGGCGACGTTCTACAACGAGTTCCGATTCCGTGCGCCGGGCAAGTTCCACGTGCAGGTCTGCCGCGGAACGGCCTGCCACGTCAAGAGGTCCGCGCGGCTGCTGGACGCGACGGCGACGGCCCTGGGCATCAAGCCCGGCGAGACCTCGCGCGACGGCCTCTTCAGCCTGGAGGCGGTCGCGTGCGTGGGCGCGTGCGCCCTGGCTCCCGTGCTGGCGGTGAACGGCGAGTTCCACGCCTGCGTCGGGCCGGACTCCGTCCGGCGCATCCTGGACTTCTATCGCGGAAAGGCCGCACGCGATGGCACGGATGGTGGATGAACGCTGCTGCGACCGCTGCTGGCATGGTCCGAGCCGCCCGTGCCCGGACCGCATCGCCTGCCTGGTCGATGGTCCCGTGTGCCACGCGAGTGACGCCTGCCGCCAGGCGGCCGCCGAGCGTGCGGCCCGGCTGCGCCGCCAGGCGGTCGCGCGGCCGGCGATTCTCGTAGGGACGGGCACGTGCGGGCTGGCGGCGGGCGCGGGGCGCGTGCTGGCGGCCCTGCGCCGCCACCTGGCCGGGAGGAACGCCGAGGCAGACGTCGTCGAAGTCGGCTGCATCGGGCTGTGCACCGCCGAACCGATTGTAGATATTCAACTGCCTGGCCGTACGCGGCTCTCCTGCGGGCCGGTGGCGGAGGACAAGGCCGCCGCCCTGGCGGACGCCGTGCTGGCGGGGCGGGCGCCGCCGGAGAACATCCTGGGGCAGCATCGCCCGGCCGGCGCGCAGCAGGTGTGGGCGGGCGTGCCCTGGCTGGACGAGCACCCGTTCTTTGCGCCGCAGACGCGGCGGGTGCTGGCGAACTGCGGCGTCATCGACCCGTCGAGCATGGACGAGTACCTGGTGCGCGGGGGGTACAGGGCGTTTGCGGGGGCGCTCAGGAGCCGGACGCCGGCGGAAGTGTGCGAGATGGTGGAGGAGAGCGGCCTGCGCGGGCGGGGCGGGGGCGGGTTCCCGACCGGCCTGAAATGGAAGGGCGCCCTCGGGGCGCCAGCCGAGCAGAAGTATCTCGTCTGCAACGCCGACGAGGGCGACCCCGGGGCGTTCATGGACCGTGCGCTTATAGAGGGCGACCCGCACCGGGTGCTGGAGGGGATGGCCGTGGCCGCCTACGCCATCGGGGCAACGAAGGCGTATGTCTATATCCGTGCGGAGTATCCGCTGGCGGTCCGGCGGCTGGCGGGGGCCGTCCACCAGGCGGAGGCGGCGGGCCTCCTGGGCACGAACGTCCTGGATTCGGGCTTCAACCTCCAGGTGGCGATCAAGAAGGGGGCGGGGGCGTTCGTCTGCGGCGAGGAGACGGCCCTGATCGCCTCCGTGGAGGGCCGGCGCGGCATGCCGCGGCCGCGGCCCCCGTTCCCGGCGGTGCGGGGCCTGTTCGAGCGGCCCACGGTCATAAACAGCGTGGAGACGCTGGCGAACGTGCCGGAGATCATCGCGCGCGGCCCGGAGTGGTTTGCGGCCGTCGGCACGGCCGCGTCGAAAGGGACGAAAGTCTTCGCCCTCTCGGGCAACGTCGCGCGGACGGGCCTGGTGGAGGTGGCGATGGGGACCACCATCCGGCGCATCGTCTTCGACGTCGGCGGCGGCATCGCGGGCGGCAAGGGGTGCAAGGCCGTCCACATCGGCGGCCCGTCCGGCGGGTGTATCCCGGCGGAGCACATCGACGTCCGGGTGGACTACGAATCTCTGAAGACCGTCGGGGCCGCGATGGGCTCGGGGGGCCTGGTGGTGATGGATGAAGATACCTGCATGGTGGACGTTGCCAGGTTCTTCATGGATTTCATCCAGCGCGAATCGTGCGGCAAGTGCATCCCGTGCCGGGAGGGCACGCGCCGCATGCTGGAGATCCTTCAGCGGATTACGCGCGGGCGGCGCGGCGAGAGCGGCCTGGAGGCCCTCCAGCGGTTCCAGGGCGTCATGTACCTGGCGCGCCTGGCCGAGGTCATCAAGGACACGAGCCTGTGCGGCCTGGGGCAGGCGGCGCCGAACCCGGTCCTCTCGACGCTGAGGCACTTCCGGCCGGAGTACGAGGCGCACATCTACGAGCGGCGCTGCCCGGCCGGCGTCTGCCGCGAACTGCTCTCCTACCGTATCGACGCCGACAAGTGCAACGGCTGCACGGTGTGCGCGTCGAAGTGCCCCGCCGGGGCAATCATGGGCGCGCGGGAAAGCCCGCATTACGTCGTTCCTGATAAGTGCGTCGGCTGCGGCGCGTGCAAGGAGGCGTGCAGGTTTGAGGCGGTGGTAGTGGAGTGATTTTCGGTTTTCGATTTGGAAGATGCGGACACGGGGGACCGCCGATGACCGGGGCCGAACTGGAGAACCGATCGAAAATCACAAATCACAAATCGAAAATGGAAACGGCGGACAGCCTGATAGATGAGGACGAACTTCCGTGATCACAATTGACGCCAACGGCCGTCCCATAAACGCCCGGCCGGGCGAGATGCTCCTGGATGCACTCCGCCGCGCGGGCCTCAGCGTCCCCACGCTCTGCCACGTGGAGGGCCTCCCGCCGAGCGGCGCCTGCCGCATGTGCGTCGTCGAGGTCGAGGGCCAGCGCGCGCTCGTGCCGAGTTGCGCCTTGCCGGTGTCAGAGGGGATGAAGGTCCGCACGCACAGCCCGCGGGCGCTCAGGGCCCGCAAGACCATCGTGGAACTGCTGCTGGCGAATCACCCGGACGACTGCCTCTACTGCGTCCGCAGCGGCGCCTGCCGCCTCCAGGACCTGGCCGAGGAACTGGGCGTGAGGCAGCGCCGGTACGGCGGGGCCCGCACCGCAAGCAAGGTAGATACATCGAGCCCCTCGATCATCCGCGACCCCGACAAGTGCATCCTGTGCGGGAAGTGCGTGCGCGTGTGCGAGGAGGTGCAGGGCGTCTCCGCGATTGACTTCCACGGTCGCGGCAGCCGCACGCGCGTGAGCACGGCCTTCGACGAGGGCCTGAACGTCTCCAGTTGCATCAACTGCGGGCAATGCATCCTGGCGTGCCCGACGGGGGCTTTGCGCGAACAGAGCCACGTCAAGGAGGTCCTGGCGGCGCTGGACGACCCGAAGAAGTTCGTGGTCGTGCAGCACGCTCCGGCCGTCTCGGTGACGCTGGCGGAGGAGTTCGGCCTGAAGCCGGGCACCGACATCGCCGGCCAGATGACGGCGGTGCTGCGCGGCCTGGGGTTCCAGCGCGTCTTCGACGCGTCGCTGGCGGCCGACCTGACCGTCATGGAAGAGGCGTCGGAACTGGTGGATCGCCTCCGTAGCGGCGGCCGGCTGCCCATGATGACCTCGTGTTCGCCGGGCTGGATCAAACTCGTCGAGCAGGCGTACCCGGACTTTATTGAGAACCTGTCTACATGCAAGAGTCCGCAGCAGATGTTAGGGGCGCTGGTCAAGAGTTACTTCGCCGAGCGGCAGTCGCTCGACCCCGCGCAGATTTTCAGCGTCTCCGTGGCGCCGTGCACGGCGAAGAAGTTCGAGGCCGAGCGGCCGGAGATGGCCCGCGGCGGCGCGGCCGACGTCGACGCCGTCCTGACGACGCGGGAACTGGCGCAGATCATCCGCATGCGCGGCCTGGACGTGGGGGCGCTCGCGCCGGGGCCGGCCGACTCGCCCCTGGGCGAGCGCAGCACGGCGGGCAAACTTTTCGGCGCGTCCGGCGGCGCGGCGGAAGCCGTGCTGCGCACGCTCCACTTCATGCTTACGGGCAAGGAACTGGAGCAGCCCAGGATGCCGGCGCTTCGCGGCCCGAAGGGCCTGAAGGAGACGCGCGTCCGCATCGGCGACCTGGACCTGGGCGTGGCCGTCGCCAGCGGCCTGGCGAGCGCCCGGCGGCTGCTGGAGGATATTCGCGAGGGCCGGCGGCGGGACCTCCAGTTCATCGAGGTCATGACCTGCCCGGGCGGGTGCGTGGCCGGCGGCGGGCAGCCCCTGGGGGCCGGCCCGGAGGCCGTTGAGGCCCGCATGCAGGCCCTCTACAGGATCGACCGCGACGAGCGGGTGCGCACCGCCCACGGAAACGAGTCGGTCGGGCGCCTGTACCGCGAGTACCTGGGCAGGCCCCTCAGCAACCGGAGCCGTAAACTGCTGCACACGCGCTACGCCAGGCGCGACGTGGTATTATAGGTCGATGTGACACTGCCCGGAAAGGGGCGAACGGAGTGAGCGACCCGGCCACCATCCTCGTGGTTGACGACGACCCGGACTTCCTGGACCAGATGCGCGTGAAACTGGGGGCGGCGGGCTTCAAGGTGCTGACGGCCGCGGGCGAGCGAGAGGCCCGCGCCCTGGCGGACTCGGGCGGGGCCGACCTGGCCGTCGTGGACCTCATGATGGGCGGCGCCGACGGCGGCTTCTCCCTGTGCCACTATGTGAAGAACCGGCGGCTGCCGCTGCCCGTCATCCTGGTCACCGCCGTCACGAGCGAGACGGGCCTGGAGTTCGATTCTGCCACGCCCGAGGAACGGTCCTGGGTCAAGGCAGACGCCTTCCTCGCGAAGCCCGTGCGCGTGGATCAACTGGTGCGCGAAATCCGGCGCCTGCTGAAGGGCTGACCGCCCGGCCTCCGTTCTTGCGCGCCGGGCTCCGCACGCCCCGCGCGGCGGAGGGCACCGCTGGGGATCCCGCGGCGGGCAGGGGGGCCATGTTGCAGGGTTACGTTTATTACTATGCATCGACATTCTTATTATAGAATTCTGGAGGACCTGTACCGGCGGTACAACCGCCGCGAGCTCGTTTGGCCGGACCCGCTCCAGTTCCTTTACGATTACCCGGACGCCCGGGACCGCGAAGTCGTCGGGATCGTGGCCGCGACGCTGGCGGTCGGAAACGTCAAGGCGATCGTACGCAGCGTCGGCCGCGCGCTGGCGCTGCTGGGGCCGCGCCCGGCGGCATACCTGGAGACCGTGTCCGACGCGCGGCTGCTCCGGGGCTTTGCGGACTTCAAGCATCGCTTTTTCACCGGGGCCGACGTTGCCGGGCTGCTTGCGGCGGCGAGGGCGGTGCAGCGCGAGCACGGGTTGCTGGGCGCATGCTTCGCGGAGGGCCTGGCGCGCCGCGACGAGACGGTCCAGCCTGCCCTTGAGCGCTTTGTGCGCGTGCTGGCGTCGGCGGGGTGCGGCCGGGCCTGCCACAACTTCGTGCCCGACCCCGGCCGCCGGAGCGCGTGCAAGCGGCTGCACCTCTTTCTGCGCTGGATGGTGCGGCAGGACGAGGTGGACCCCGGGGGCTGGCGGGGCGTGCCGGCGTCGCACCTTATCGTGCCGCTCGACACGCACATGTTCCGCATCGGGGTGCGGCTGGGCTTTGTCACGCGCAAGGTGGCGAACCTGGCGGCGGCGCTGGAACTGACGGCCGCCTTCCGCCGCATCCGCCCAGACGACCCGGTGCGATACGATTTTGCGTTGACGCGCCTGGGCATCCGGACGGACGCGGACCTGGAAGGTCTCCTGGCGCGCTTCGCAGCCGCGCGGCGGCGCGGGGTGTAGCGCGCGGCGGGTACTGAGGCCCGCCGCGCTGTTCTTGGGTGCGTGTGCGGCGAGCGGGCGGGCGGCGCGCGGGCCTACATAGGGGGCTTGCCGCGGAGCGCCAGGTCTTGTTGTTGCACGGCCCGCCGGCGCACGGTAGCATGCCCGGCGCAGGATATCGTCTTATCTTGAAAGGGCAACACCATGAGAAATGCGCTTACGTGCGTGTTGGCGGCGGCTTGGGCGTGTGCGGTCGGGGCGCGGGGCGGCGAGGCGCCGGGGCCGGCGGAGGCGGAGCCGCCCGCCGCCGGAACGGAGGCCCCCGCCCCGTCTTCCACGGCTCCTGCGTCTGCTCCCGCCGTATCGGCGACTTCCGCGCCGCAGGTTCTTGCGCCTGCGGCGCCGGCGTTGCCGTCTGCGGCGGCGCCTGCGGCAGCAGGGGGCGCCGCGGCGGCCGAGGCGAAGGTCCGCCAGGCCGTGGCCCTGCGCGACGCCGGGAAACTCGACGAGGCCCTCCGCCTCTTTATCCAGGCGATTCAACTGGACCCGACTCAGGCCGGCGCACGCTGCGGCGCGGGCCAGGTCTACCAGCGCAAGGGCCTGCCGAAGCCCGCCATCGAGCAGTTCCAGGCGGCCGTTAAACTGGACCCCAAGGAGTGGCGCGCCTGGGCGGCGCTTGTCCAACTCCAGCAGGCGGCGGGAGACGTTAAGGCCCGCGACACCGAGCGCGCGGCCCTGCTGGACCTGCGGCGCAAGGGGGAGGTCCCTTCCCTGAAGGATGCCGAGCGCTACTGCCGCGACCGCTTCACGGCCAACCGGCGCAAGGTGATCGTTTATGAATACTTCGAACCGAGGGGCGAGCGGCCCGTCCTGTACATCTTCTACGTGCTCGACGAGAAGGGCCGCAAGACCGACTATCGGCTGACGCTGGGCTCGTACGTGGACCTGAACCTCATCGCGCAGCAACTGAAGGAGGTCGGGCCGAAGGAGCGGCTGTTCCACCTTGATGGCTACTACCCGGACGGTACGTACAGGCCGTTCCAGCGATTCAGGGGCGAACCGCCGTACGACGAGGTCCGCCGCCTGTGCGTGCAGATCATCACGGGCAGGGCAGGCACCACCGAAGGGGTGACGCGCGGAAAGCAGGGGCCGACTCTCGGTTGGGACCCGAACTCCGGGGCGATGGGCCTGGCGGCGCTTCTGAGCGCGGTCGTGGATGCCGACAAGAAGCAGGGCGCATGCCCGGCTGCGCCGGAGCCCGACCCCGAGGACATTACGGTCCCTTGAGGCTCTCCGGGCCGGCGACGGTTACGCGCACGCGCACGCCGGCGCGGATGCGGCCGTCGGCGTTCTCCACCACCAGCCGCACGCGGAAGGTGTTCGAGGCGGCGTCGACCACTTCGTTGACGACCTGGACCCTGGCGGTCACGGCCTCGCGCTTCGGCTCCAGGATTTCAACGGCCATCGTCTGGCCGGGCTTGAAGAGGCCGAGCATCCGGGCGGGCGGATGGAAGACGATGTGCAGGGGGTCCGTCACGGCCATGTGTGCGACGGTCTGGAGCGGCTCGGCAGCCTCGCCGACCTCGGTGGGCATGCGGGTGATGACGCCGGCCACGGGGGCACAAATCCTCTTGCGTTCGAGGGCCACCCGTGCGGCCTCGGTGTCAAGGGCGGCCCGCTGCCGGTCCTTCTTGGCGACCTCGTACTTGAACTTGGCCACCTCGCTGGCCATCTGTTTCTGGCGGTAGAGGAGTTCGGCCTCCACGCCCTCCGACGCCAGTTGCCTGGTGATGCGGGCCTCTTCCTGTGCCTGCTCCATGGTGACGCGAGCGGCCTGCTCCTCGGCGTCGTTTTCGGCTTCGAGTTTGGCGGCGCGCACGGCGATTTCCTCGGTCGAGTCGTCGAGGGCGACGACCACGTCGCCTGCCTTGACGTGCGTGCCCTCGTCGGCCGGGACGCCCCGGACGATGCCGCCGACGGCGGCAGCCAGTTCAATCGTCTTTGAGGGCTGCGTGAAGACCTCTTCCGTGAAGGCCTCGGCGGCGGCCTGCGTCGCGGCGGCCTTCGCGGGAGCCGCTACGGGGCCGACCGCGGGGGCCGCGGCGGCCTGCGCCGCGGCGGTCGCCGCGAAGCACGCCCACACGATTACCAGGAGCCCCGCCAGGACAAGGGCGGCCATGACTCCACTTCGCATCATCGCATATCCTCCATCCCTTTGTCCCTCCGTCCCTGCCATCGTCATTCGGGTTTTCCGGCCTCGCCTTTAGGCGGCGCGAGGCGAAGGCCCAGGGGGCGCGGATGGTCGGGCGTCGAGGGCGGCTCGACTATTTCGATGCCCTGGGCGTCGAGCAGCACGCCCTGTGCCCGCGCAAGCGACACCAGGCCGAGGTTGAAGTTCAGGAGGGCCTTAAGGTGGTCGCGTTCGGCGGTGGCGAGCGTTTCCTGTGCCCGCAGGAGTTCCTCGTTCGTGGTCAGGCCGAGTTCGAAGCGTCGCTGCTCGCCCTGGACGGTGCGCGCGGCGGCGGTCTTGGCCTGGAGCGTGGCCTCGACCTCTTCGCGGGCCAGCAGGACGGCCCTCGCGGACGCGTTGACTTCCTGCATGACCTGCGTGGCCAGGCGGTCCAGTTCCAGGATGCTCTGGTCGTACTCCAGGAGTCGTTTGCGGCGCGTGGCGTCGGCGGAGCGGTTGCCCAGGGGGACTTCAAGTTCCAGGCCGGCGTTCCAACTGATGCGGTCGCCGAAGTTCTGGTTCTCGATGGCGCCGCCCAGGTCGGCGTCGAGGCCGCCCAGGATATAACGCAAGGTGGCGTCGAGTTTGGGGAGGCGGTCACGGTCAGCCACGTCGAGGCGGATGCGGTTGACGGCGACGGCTGCGCGCGCCCGCTCCAGGTCGGGTCGGCGCCCGAGGGCCGCGGCGATGGCTGCCGAGCGGTCAACGGCGACGATGAAGAACCGGGGCGCCTCGACGGGCAGGAGGCGCGTCTCGTCGGCCAGGTCGAGGTCGCGCGAGTTCATCAGGAGTTTCAGGCGGTCCATGGAGTCGCGGGACTGGCTCTCGGCGCGGATGCCGTCGGCCTCCCTGAGTGCCACGGCGGCCTCTGCGCGGCTGACGTCGAGGTCGCTGGAGACGCCCTGCTCGCGGCGGGACTTTTCGCGCCTCAGCACCTCCGTCGCAAGGTCGCGCGACGCGCGGCTCACGCGCACCGACTCCAGGTCGAAGGCCAGTTGCCAGTAGGCGTTGACGACGGCGGCCACCGCGTCCTGGACGCCCTTGCGGAAGTCCTGGAACGCCACCGAGGAGTTCAGGTTGGCCACGCGGATGGCGGCAGTGTTGTAATCGTAGCCGGCGCCGCGAAGCAGCGGGTGCGCCAACTCGACCGTCAGGCGCGTGACGTCCTGCGGATTCGGCAGGATGAGGCGGCTGTTCGTGGAAAGGTAATCGGACGCCTCGTAAACCGACAGCGCGCCGCCCGTGGGCACCTTCGTGCGAAGGCCCGCCTGCCAGGACCAGGTGTCCTGCACCAGCAGGCCGCGCTGCGCCGCGCCGACGTCGAGTTGGCTCTGGATGGGTCTGTCCACGCGGCCGACGGTGCTGGTGGCGAAGGCAGCCGGGTCGAAGACGGCCTCGGCTACGATGATGTCCTGCTCGGCGATGCGCGGCTGGAGGCCGGCGATCTGAACGTCGTGGCTGCCGGCCAGCGCCAGGCGCAGCGCCTCAAGCAGTGTCAGCCGCACCTCGGCCGGCCCGGCGGGGGGAACAGGGGGCCGCGGCCCCGGCGCATCGGGCGCCGCCTCGCGCACGGCCGGCCGCGACGAGGATGCGACGCTCTTGGCCACCTCCTGGGCGATCCACTCGTCGGTCGGGCTCCCCGAACGCATGCAGCCGGCCGCCGCCAGCGCCGTCAGGGCGAGCCCTGCCATGTGCAAGCGGCGGTTGGGTTGAGCGCTTTCAGGCACGGGCGCTTGGTCCTCCCCAGGCGGCCATCCGGCAGCATGGTACTGGCGATGCGGAAGCGCCTCAAGCATTTATCGGGGAATGCGGCGCGCGATCCCGCCCGCGTAAGCGGTCGGTTACTGGAGGTGATCAGAGCCGCAACCGTAAGGGAGCGGTGCTGTGGTCGTGGCTGTGGCCGGCGCAGGCCGACTACACCGCTCCCTGACGGTCGCGGCTCCGACAAGAAGCAGCGTCGTCCCCCCCGTGACTTCTGAGGGTCACCCGCCCGCGCGGAAAACCGTGGCAAACGGCCGGGTGCGCGGCATAATGAGAATGGCGATGCCGCGGCCAGTTGGGGCGAAATCCATGTGGCTGCCGGGCCCGCCGCGGGCGGGTCTTCGACTTGGCCGGTGCGGCATTTGCGGCGCAGGAGAACAAGCATGGAAACAGTGCGTGGCATCGCGTGGGCGGCCGCCGCTGCGGCGGTCGTCGTCAGTTGTGCGATTGCGGGGCGGGCGGTGGCGGCCGAGGCGGCGGCCGACCTGAAGCCCCCTTTCGCGTGGACGCTCTCGCCGCCGCTCGTTTCGCCGAAGGACCGCGCCGACGGCCCGTGCGTCTCCGTAAAGGACCCCACGGTCGTCTTCGCCGAGGGCCGCTGGCACGTCTTCATGACGGTGCGCCGGGCTGCGCCGCCGGTGCACATGGAATATGTTTCATTCGACCGGTGGGACAGCGCCGGCAAGGCCCCGCGGCACGTATTTACATGGCACGACCGCTACTTCTGCGCCCCGCAGGTCTTCTACTTCCGGCCGCACAAGAAGTGGTACCTGGTGTACCAGTGGGGCAACCCCGACCGCAAACTCATGCAGCCGGCGTACGCCACCACCGAGAAGATCGCCGATCCGGCGTCCTGGTCGCCCGGGCACCTGTTCTTCCCGGAGGTTGACCCGAAAGACGTCTCGCGGTGGATAGACTTCTGGGTCATCTGCGACGAGAAGCGCGCCTACCTCTTCTTCACGTCGCTCGACGGCCGCATGTGGCGGATGTGGACGCCCCTGGAGAAGTTCCCCGAGGGCTTCGACCACTGCGAACTGGCCCTGAAGGCCGACATCTTCGAGGCCGCGCATACCTACCGCCTGGCGGGGCAGGAGAAGTACCTGACGGTCATAGAGGCCCAGGGCAAGGCCGGACGCCGCTACTACAAGGCCTACACGGCCGACCGCCTGGACGGCGCCTGGCAGCCGCTGGCCGACACGGAAGACCGTCCCTTCGCGGGCGCCGCCAACGTGCGCCAGCCCGACCCGCCGTGGGCCGACAACATCAGCCACGGCGAACTTTTGCGCGCGGGCTGTGACGAAACCATGACCGTTGACCCGGGGGGCCTGAAGTTCCTCATCCAGGGCGTGAACAACAATGCCAAGGGCGACAAGGGCTACGGCATGATCCCCTGGCGGCTGGGGCTGCTGACGGCGGCGCCGGCGAAGTGAACCACGCAGGCCGAGGCGCGCTCGGGGCCTGCGTTGCTCCAGGAATCCGGTGCGCGGCGCGTGAGGAGGCCTGCCGCGCAAGATGGCGATCTGGCTTGCGCGGCGGCGGCCGGCGGCTCAGGGCCCGCGCGGGAGCGGCCCGGGCCGGTCCTTGTTGGCCGCAGAGGCCGGCCCGTTCTGCTCATCCAATGCCTGAAGATATTTCAGGATGAAGCGGTACTGCTGCTCGAACGTCTGCGCACGGACGGCCTCGGCCCGGTCCTTGGGCGAATCAATCAGTTCGAAGTCCGCCGGGTCCAGGCTGTCGAACGTGATGGCCGCCATGCCCGCCCGCATGAACGAGTCGGAATCGCTCGTCACGCCGTACAGTTGCCGGAACTCCAGCGGCGCGCTCTCCTTCCGGGCGACATCGGCTGCAAGTTGCTCCAGCGCGTCGGCCGAGCCGGTCCGCCAGACCTTCAGGCCCGATATGCCGAGGCACTCCAGGTTCACCATGGCCGCCACGCGCCGCCGGGCCTCGTCGCTCATTTGCGCCACGTACCACTGCGAGCCGATGCGCCCCTGTTCCTCCAGGTCGAACGCGATGAACACGAAGGTGCGACGCGGCCGGGACTTCGCGAGCGCCTGGGCCAGGTTCGCCATGCACACCACGCCGGTCCAGTTGTCGATGACGCCGGCGCCGGCGGCCGTGTGGTCGAAATGCGCCCCCACGATGATCGTCTCCGCCGTGCGCCCGGGCAGCGTGGCCACGACGTTGCCGGTGGCGCTGGCACCCTCGCGCTTCAGGCGGATGGCCTGCTGCGCCACGTCTTTCAGGCCGGCCTGCTTCAAGAGCGCGAGCGCCTGCGCGGCCCGGTCGGCATTCCGCTGGGGCGCCCGCCCCAACTCTGCCATGAGTTCCGCCAGCGGCACCGGCTGGGGGGCGGCCTGCGGCAGCGCGGCCGGCGCGGCAGCGGGAGCGACGGCGGGAGCGGGGGCGACGGCGGCGGGGGCAGGGGGGGCGGCAGCAGGCGCGGCAGCCGGCGCGGGGGCGGCAGCCGGCGCGGGGCCGGTAGCCGGCGGAGCCCCCGCCACTGCCGCGAAGGGCCGGCACACGCTGCCGGCGGCGAGGACCAGCAGCACAACCATCGGCAATCGCTTCATGGCTCATGTCCCCCAAGCAGACCTTACCTGCGCATGATAGCCCTGCGCCGGCGGCTTTTCCATTGTTTCGCCGATGCCGGTTTCTCAGTGACCGCGGCGGTCCGGAATTGCACAATATATACATGGCGGCGCGGGCCGATTTACCCGCCGCAAGGAGGCAGCCATGAGAAAGTGGATGCAAGTGCCGGCGGCGGCAGCGGTGCTGGGCGCCATCCTGGGGGCGGCTTGGGCGGCGGGCGGGGATTTCCCCGGAGGGCCGGAAGGCGGCCCGTCTCCGGGGCCGCGCGAGGGCGCGGGACTTGTGCCCCAAGCGCTCATTGAATTATCTCGTAGAGTGGCCGACGATGCCGGCTCGGCCGACGCGCCGGTGCTCCTGACGATCGGCATCCACGTTGAGCCGCACGGGTCGGTTGTCAGCGGCCTTGTGCCCGGCGGCGCGGGCGGCGAGGAGTCTCCACGGCCGCGGCCGGCTCCCGGGCCGGCGGCTCGCGCGGCCGGGCCGCTTGACTTCCCGCTCGACCCGCAGGCAGGGCCGCCGGGCCGTCCGCCCAGCCCGGCGTTCGGCCCGGCCGGGCCGATGGGCGGCCTTCCGGCGGCCGGACGGCAGGGCGGCTTCCCGCCGCCGAACTACAACGACCCGCCGTATTTCCGCCGCACGGTCGAGGATCTGAAGATACTCGCCGCCATGGCCGAGCGCCATGGCGGCCGCCTGTCCGTCCAGGTTCAGACGCCCTTTACGCGGGTGGCCGCCGAGGCGGGCGAGAAAATCCTCGCGGACCTGGAGCAGCGCGGCCACGAGATTGCGCTGCACTTCCACGAAGACGCGCACCTCGGCCGCGCCTGCGAGCGGCTGCCCGTTGAAACCTGGGCCGCCGTCATGAAGGAGGAAATCGACTGGATAAAAAAGGCCGGCGCCCGGCACATCCGTTACTGGAGCGGCGGAAACCTGTACGCGGGCGTCCTTGATGCGGCCGCGCGGGCCGGTCTCGACGTCTTCAGCGACCACAAGAACCCGCGCGTGCAGCAGTCGGATGCGCGGCTGATGACGGTGGGGCCGTGGCGTCCGGCGGGCGGCCCGACGGCCGACGACCTTGAGGCCTTTGCCCGCCACGACCCTGGCGGTAAGATCATCTACCTGCCGGTCGGGGCGTATCCCACCGCCGACTACGCCGGCCTGAAGCGCGGACGCGGGCCGCAGGCCGACGCCGCATACTTCGATTCCATGACCGACGGCCTGGAGCGTTCGCTGCGCGCTGCCCGCCCCGGCCGCGTCAGCGTCTTCCACGTCACCGTGCACCCGGGCGAGTTCCGCGGCGGCCCGCGCGAGCCGTACGGCGTCATCGAGAAGTGGCTCACGCAGGTGGTGGGCCCGCTGCTTAAGGCCGGCAAGGTCCGGTGGGCCACCTTCTCCGCGATGGCCGACGCCTACGCCGCGTGGGAGAAGGCGAACCCAGGCGTTGACCCGCGCGCCGGCGAGAAGTTCCCTGCCGCGGTGCCTGCGGCGGCGGAGGCTCCGTCAGCGGCGCCGGCCGCAGGAGCAGGCGCGCCCGCCGCCGTCCCCGGCCCGGCGGCGCCGCCGGCGCCTGCTGCGCCGCCGGCCGGCCGCACCGTCCCGCCGACGTTTCTGGCCATCCACTGCGAGGCGGGCGGGCGGATGTCCGCGGGCCGGTGGCAGGAACAGCACTGGCCAGCCCTCGTGCGCCTGGTGGAACTCGCCGACCGTTACGGGGCCAAACTGACCCTCATGTTCAACCCCCAGTGGGCGGAATATATATGTGCCGATACGTCTAGATTTGAGAAGGTCAAGGCGTGGCAGAAGGCCGGGCACGAGGTGGCCCTGCACTATCACACCGTCCCGCACGGCGACTGGTGCGGGTACACGAACCGCGACGAGATGAAGTCCCATCCGCGCTACCGCGGCACGGTGGCCGACATGACGGCCCTCGTGGTCAAACTGGCCGCGCCGGAGCCGCTCGTTACGGCCTGCTGCGGCATAGACGTTGCCTCGACGCCGTATCCGCCCGACGCCTCGCCTGCCAGCATTGTGGACGAAACGGACTTCCCGGAGGAAATCATCTACGACGTGGATGGCATCCGCGACGGCCTCGCGCGGCCGCTGGCGTTCACCTGGAAGGGCAAGGCGAGGCTGCATCTGCGGCACCACCTGTTGAGTCCGCGGCAGCCGGTGTCAGCCGAGATGATCCGGGCTGAGTTCGGGCGGGCCCGTCCGGGCGACGTCTTCGGCGTCGTCACGCACGAGGCCGACTTCGCCTTCGCCCCGGACTTCATCGAGGCGCACCTGAAGTTCGTACGGGAGCAGGGGGCCGCCGTCCGCACCGTGCGAGAGATCGCGCGCGCCGCCGCCGCGGCGGAATCCTCGCCAGCGCCGCCCTCGCCGGCGCCGCCCTCGCCGGCCGGTGCGCGGCAGGACGCCGCCGCGAAGCAGGCCGGCGCCGCTGTGCCGCAGGAGCAGGCGCCTGCCGCCGCGCAGCGCGGCTACATCACCTTCGTCATCAACGTTCACGATACCGGCCACGTGGAGGAAAGCGCCGAGACCGTCTGCCGCGCCGTCGGCGTCTTCCAGAAGCACGGCGTGCGCGGCGATTTCTATTTCACGGCGGCAATCGTGGAACGCTACGCCGCCGAGCGGCCGGAGGTCGTCCGCCTGCTGAAGGACACGCGGCAAACTGTCAGTTACCACGTGCGCCCGCCGCACCCCATCTACGCCGGCTTCGAGCGGCGGCTGCGGGGCCTGGACGATGCGGCCCTCGCGACTGCCCTGCGCGGCTACGAGACGTACCGCATGGACCCGGCCACGGGCGACCTTGACCGCTCGCGCCCCGGCGGCTATACGCTGGTGGCCCAGGTGTTCGGCACGAAGCCGGTGGCCATCGGCGCGCCGACGCGCGACCCGCGCATCCGGCGCGCGGCCCTGGCGGTTTACCGCGACCTGGGGGCGCGCATGGTGGTTCAATATCATGAGAGCGGGACGGACCCGGAGCGGCCGTATGAGCGGGTCGAGGGCCTGCTCGTGCGGCCGAGCGACTTCAGCGTCACGCGGTGGGCGCTCGCGGGCGAGCCGGAAGAATCATTCTGGTGGAACCGTCTGGAGTCGCCGCAGGCCGCCGAGTATGATCCGGCCGGGCGCCTCAAGGGCCAACTTGCGGCCTGGAAGGCCGCGCGTCCGCCGCTCATCACGGCCCTGATTCATGAAAATGATTTCGCGCGAAGCGGACCGACCTCGTGGAGCGCCTTCTACTATGCGCCGGGCGACCCGCCCCGGCCGCGTGACCCGCCGTTTCCGCTGGACGCGCCGGACCGCTCGCGCCCGCGCCCCGCGTCCCAGCGCGAGCGCATCTGGCGTGCCTACGAAGAACTGGTGGTCTGCGCCGCCGCGAACCTTAAGGTCGTTACCTCCGAAGACATCGTTGCCATGGCGGCGGAAACCGGCAAGTAAGCCGGGACGGAGTCCCGGCACGTCATTCTTGTGATGCCCATCGGCGCAAGGAGGCAAGACCATGACGGAACGCATGCTGCGGAAGTTCGCCTGGCCGGCCGTGTTCTCGTTTGTCCTAGCGCTGCCGCTGCTCGCGGCTGCGCTGGCCCCGTTGCGGGCCGAGGAGGCGGCGCCCGCTCCCCAGGCGCAGCCCGCCGCCAAGGCCGAGCCGGCGGGGAAGACGGCCCCGGCCGCCAAGCCGGCCGCGCCCGCCGCGGCGCGCCCGCGTCCGGTGCCGGAGGACCTGGAGTACATCCGCGACGTTGAGTACGGCAAGGGCGGCGGCAGGGCGCTCCGGCTGGACATCCTGCGGCCCAAGCAGCCGCCCGCCCAGCCCATGCCCGTGGTCGTGTACATCCACGGCGGCGCGTGGCGAGGCGGCTCGAGGGCCGCCATGCCCCTTCTCTGCAACCGCCTCGCCCAGGAGGGCTACTTCTGCGCCAGCATCGAGTACCGCCTGAGCCAGGAGTCGCCGTTCCCGGCACAGATTGAAGATTGTAAATGCGCCATCCGGTTCCTCAGGGCCAGGGCGAAGGAGTACAACATCAACCCGGATCGCATCGGCGTCTGGGGTCACTCGGCGGGCGGGCACCTGGTGGCGCTCCTCGGCACCTCCGGCGACGCCAAGGACCTCGAAGGCACGGGCGGATGGCAGGACCAGTCGAGCCGCGTCCAGGCTGTCCTGGACTGCTTCGGCCCGGCCGACTTCACGATCATCCCGAAGTGGGCCGAGGGCATCCAGGAGCAGATGAAGGGGCCGGTGTACCAACTCCTGGGCGGCCCGGTGGCCGAGAACGCCGAGAAGGCCGCCAAGGCCAGCCCCATCACGCATGTCTCGAAGGACGACCCGCCCATCCTCATCATGCACGGCGACCAGGACTTCGTCGTACCGCTGGACCAGAGCGTCCGCCTAGCCGAGGCCCTGAAGAAGGCCGGCGTCGACGTGACGCTGCACGTCGTCAAGGGCGCCGGCCACGGCTTCCGCGGGCAGGAAATCGAGGACATGACCGCAGCGTTCTTCGACAAGCACCTGAAGGGCAGGGCCGTCAAGCCGTAGGGGCCGCAGTTTCTTATCGGTCGCGGAACCCCGCAACGGTTCGTGGGCGGCGCGCGCCTGTCCGTTCCCCGGCGCGGGTGAGTCCTGAACTTTCCGTGAGGCAAGTCGTGGTCGGCGTGCCGGTTTTCGATTGACAAGTTCGGCGCGCCGAACTATGATTTGTTCTGCGAACATCGGGAAGGCCGGCCGCGTGGGCCGGCGTCGGGGAGGGCACGGCCATGAAGGCGGCTTCGCGTGCGGCTCTGAGCGAAAGCCTCCAGGACTACCTTGAGGCCGTCTACTTCCTGGTCCAGCGTCAGCGCGTCGCGCGGGTGAAAGACATCTCCGCCATGGTGGGCGTCGGCAAGTCCTCCGTCACGGGGGCCGTACAGGCGCTGGCGAGCCGCGGCTTGGTAAACTACGGCCCGTACCAGTTCGTGACGCTCACGGAGGCGGGGGAGGCCGCCGGGCGGGAACTCGTCAGCCGCCATCGCGTCCTGAAGCGATTCCTGATGGACGTGCTGGGCGTGGCGGAGGCCGAGGCCGAGTCCGTCGGCTGCCGCATGGAGCACGCCGTCAAGGGCGACGTGCTCGCGAGGTTCGTCGCGTTCGTGGAGCTCCTGGACCGCCGCCGCGCTGCCGACCCGGGGTGGGCGGCCGCGCTGCGGCGGATGAAGAACGGGCCGGCCGGCTGCGCCGCGAAAACAGGCGGCCGCCGCCGGAAAGCGTAGGGTGCCCGGTGCAAGGCGCTGCATGGCTTCAGAGGTTCCGCCGGCGCTGGCGCGGCGGGTCGGAGGCGGCCGATGGGGCCGCGCCCGAGGCGAGGGGAGCCGCGCCGCCGGCCGAGGGGCGCGCTGCGCCGGCCGGCAGAATCCTTATCATCGGCAGCCCGAACGTCGGCAAGAGCGCGCTCTTCAACCGCTTCACCGGCCGCTACGCCACCGTCTCGAACTATCCGGGCACGACTGTCGAACTTGCGCGCGGCCGCACGAGCCGCGTGCCGGGCGGGGCGGAAGTCATCGACACGCCGGGCATGTACTCGCTGCTGCCGATTACGGAAGAAGAGCGCGTGGCCCGCGCGACGCTCGTGGCCGAGCCGCCCGCCGCCGTCATCCACGTAATCGACGCCAAGAACGTCGAGCGCATGCTCGGCCTGACGGTACAACTAGTCGAGGCCGGGCTGCCGGTCGTCGTCGCGCTGAACATGTGGGACGAGGCGGCTGAACTGGGAATCCGCGTCGACGTGGCTCGCCTGGAGGAATCGCTCGGCGTGCCGGTCGCGGCCACGGTGGCCACCGAGGGCGTGGGCCCGGGCGCGCTGGCCGAGCGATTGCCGGAAGCGCGGCCGCCCCGCGCCTGCCTGCGCGTGGATTACGGCCCGGTGCTGGAGGGTGCCATCAGCCGCATCGCGCGGCTGCTGGGCGCGGCGCCGGGCTTTTCGGCGCGGGCGCGGGCGCTCTTGCTCCTTCAGGGCGACGCGGAAGAGCACACACGCGTGCAGCGGGAACTCGGGCCGGACGTCGCCGCCCGCGTCCGCCGTATCGTCGACGACGCCACGCGCGCCGCCGGCCACGCGCTGCATTACCTGGTGGCCATGGCCCGCAAGTCGTGCGCCGACGAGATTCTGGCCCGCGCTGTTCAACTGCCGCCCGAGGAGCGCACGGGCCTGCGCGAGCGCCTGAGCCGTTTCTGCATGAATCCGCTGACGGGCCTGCCCCTGCTGGCCTTCGTCCTGTACTTCGGACTCTACAAGTTCGTGGGCGACTTCGGCGCCGGCACGCTGGTCGATTTCCTGGAATCGTGGTTCCAGGATTACGTGAACCCGTGGGTGAATGCGGCGGCCGAGCGCGCGCTGCCGTGGGCGGCGGCCCGCGACCTCGTGGCGGGCGAGTTCGGAGTCACCACCCTTGGCATCCGCTACGCCGTGGCCATCGTGCTGCCGATCGTCGGCACGTTCTTCATCGCCTTTTCCATCCTGGAAGATAGCGGCTACCTGCCGCGCCTGGCGATGCTGATTGACCGGGTCTTCAAGCGCATTGGCCTGAACGGCCGTGCGGTCATCCCGATGGTCCTGGGCTTCGGCTGCGACACGATGGCCACGATGGTCACGCGGACGCTTGAATCGAAGCGCGAGCGGCTGATAGCGACTTTGCTCCTGGCGCTGGCTGTGCCGTGCTCGGCGCAGATGGGCGTCATCCTGGGCCTCCTGTCGGGCCGGCCGGCGGCGCTGGCCGTGTGGGCAGGGGTGGTGACGGGCATCTTCCTCTTGGTGGGCGCGGCAGCCGCGCGCGTGATGCCGGGCGAGCGCCCGCAGTTTTACATGGAATTGCCGCCGCTCAGGCTGCCGCGGCCGGCGAACATCTTCCTGAAAACATATACGCGCATGGTGTGGTATCTGAAGGAGGTGCTGCCGCTCTTCGTGCTGGCGAGCGTCATAATCTGGATCGGCCGGCTGACGGGCCTCTTCGACCTGGCTACGGGGGCGCTGGTGCCCGTCCTGCGTCTGATGGGCCTGCCGCCGGAGACGGCCGTGGCGTTCCTGTTCGGCTTCTTCCGGCGCGATTACGGCGCGGCGGGGCTCTTTGACGTGCATCAGCAGGGCCTGCTTTCGGGCAACCAGTTGGCCGTGGCGGCCATTGTGCTGACGCTCTTCCTGCCGTGCGTGGCGCAGTTCCTCATCATGAAGAAGGAGCGGGGGCTGCGGGTGACGCTGCTGGTGTCGGCGTTTGTGCTGGCGGTGGCGTTCGGCGCCGGCTGCGCCACGCACCTGGCGCTGACGGTGCTCGGAGTGCAGTTATGACCTGCCCGTTCTGCGGCAAGGAGTTCGGCGAGGCGGCCGCGCGGACGGCGTGCGCGGGCTGCTCGCTGGTGGGCGGCTGCCGCAAGGTCAAGTGCCCGCACTGCGGCTACGAGATGCCGGAAGAGACGCGGCTGGTGCGGGCCATCCGGCGGTGGAGGTCCAGGCGGCATGATAGATCCGCGGATTGAAGAGGTGCTGGAGTCGCTGTACGAGTCGGAGGTGGAGCAGGGGCGGCCATCGCCGCTCGACGCCGCGGCCGAACCGGTGCGCCTGGCGTGCGAGGCGGGCCTGACGGCCGCGTGCGGCGGCGGGCTGCGCCTGACCGAGCCGGGGCGCGCGGCTGCACGCGACGTCGTCCGCCGTCATCGCCTGGCCGAGCGCCTTCTGGTGGACGTGCTCGACGTGGCGCGCGAGGACGTTGAAGAAGACGCATGCCAGTTCGAGCATATCATCCGCCGCGGCCTGGACGAAAAAATCTGCCGCCTGCTGGGCCACCCGCGCATGTGCCCGCACGGGAAGCCCATTCCGGCGGGCCTGTGCTGCCAGTCGGCCCGGGCCGACGCCATCCGCGAGGTCAGGCCCCTTGCCGAAGGGCCGATCGGCGGCGAGGGGGTCGTCGCCTACCTGAGCACCCGCCAGCGCCGCGACATCCAGAAACTTATGGCCATGGGTATCCTGCCCGGCAGCCGCATACGCCTCATCCGCCGGTTCCCCTCGTACGTGTTCCAGGTGGGGTACGGCCAGTTCACCGCCGATGAGTCGCTGGCCGCCGTCATCTACGTGCACTGGAAGGAGGACGCGAACAGAGAACGGGGAGCAGGAGGCGGTGGGAATCGAGAATCGTAGTTCGGCAATCGGCACCGGCAGGCGGACAGCGGCCGGAACGGGCAACGGGAATGAGGGATGAGGGACAAGGGACAAGGGACAAGCGACAAGCGACAAATGACTAATGGCAATCCGCCAACACTTTGAACTGTCCATTACTAGGATCGGCGGCCCGTCACGGCCCCGCCTACGTCGAGGTACACGTCGAAGAGGTGGTCCAGGCGCGTGGTCTGAAGCACGTCGCGCAGGTGGTCCTGGGGTCCGGCCAGGCGTACGAACCCGCCGCGCATCCGGGCTTTCAGGTAGGCGGTGATGAGTACTCCGAGCGCGTCTGAGCAGATGAAGTCCGTGCGGCTGAGGTCGCAGACGATTCGCGTGGCGCCTGCCTCGATGGCCCCCAGGAGCGCCTCCTTGAGGGCGGCCGAGGCTTCGACGTCGGCCGAGCCGATGACCGCCGCGACCTGGCAGTCGCGGTCCTCTCGCATCTGGATTCTCATGGGGTGGTCCTCCCGCCCGGGGGCGTTCGGTATTTCAGCATGTAAACTTCTTTGCCGCAACACGAGTATTGCACGCAATCCATGTAGGATCGCATGAGCATTATGCCGCGCCCGCACGGCCGCTGGAGGTTCTCGTCGGTCGTCGGGTCGGGCACGCAGACGGGGTTGAAGCCCTCGCCCTCGTCCGAGATGCGGATCTCCATGCGGTCCGGCGCCACGCGGTACGCCAGGCGCACCCTGCGGTCGGGGTCCATCCGGTTGCCGTGCTTCATGGCGTTGACGAGGGCCTCTTCCAGCGCGAGGCGGACGGCGAAGCGGGAGTCCTCGTCGTACCCCATGTCCTCCAGGCGGGCGAGCACGTCGGGTTCGGCCTCGCGGATGGCCTCCAAGTGCGTCGGGAGGACCTTCTCGGTCCAGGGATAGGCGCTGGGAGTGTCGCGCGAATGGGCCGGCACGCTATGCCTCCGCCTCGAAACTGGCGATGGCCTCGTCCTCGCGGTCGAAGATCTTGAACAGCCGGTCCAGGTGGGTGATGGCGAACACCTCGTAGATGTGCGGGTCGATGTCGGCCAGGCGCAGTTCGCCGCCCGACTCTGCCAGGCGCTTGTGCACATGAATAAGTTTGCCCAGCACGAGGCTCGTCAGGTGCACGACGCCCAGAAAACTCAGGACCACGCGCTGGCCCGGCAGTTCCGCGAGCGCCAGCAGCCCCCGGCCGAAGGCGTCCACCTCGGCCTCGCGCAGGATGGCGCTGGCCCGGACGCGGACCAACTTCACCCCCTGGCGGTCAATGACCTGGATGACATCCGGCTGCTCGGGCATCGTCGGCTCGCCTCCATGGGACCGGCCCGTTATCCTAGATGCGTCCGTGGCGGCTGTCAAGCGCGAGAAAAGTCGCCTGTTCCGCGCTCACGGCGAGTGGGCGCTTGTTGCTCCGCGGCCGGGCGGGTAGAATAGCCTCGTCGAGGGCGAGAACGTGAACCCCAAGTGCCGCGCTACGCGCCGCCGTTTTCTCGAGCGGGCGATGGCCTCGGCCCTGGCCGGGCCGTGGGTCGTCTGCGCGTCGGCCCTGGGTGCGGGCGGCAAGTCGGCCCCGAGCAACCGCATCGCGCTGGCGGCCATCGGCGTCGGCGGCCGGGGGAGCGGCGTCCTTCGCAGCATGACCCGGCACGCGGGCGTCCAGGCAGTGGCCGCCTGCGACGTCCAGGAAGGGCGCCTCGCGCCGTTCAAGCAGGCCGGCCTGGGCGTGCACCGCGACTTCCGGGAACTGCTGGCCCGCGGTGACCTCGACGCCGTCGTCATCGCCACCCCCAGCCAGTGGAAGCCGCTGCACACCATCGCGGCCGCCAGGGCGGGCCTGGACGTGTTCTGCGAGAAGCCGATGTCCCTGACGGTGCGCGACGGCCGCGCCATGGTCGAAGCCGTCCGCCGCTACGGCCGCGTCTTCCAGCACGGCACGCAGCAGCGCAGCAGTTGGGAGTTCCGATTCGCCTGCGAGATGGTCCGCAGCGGCCGCATCGGCAGGCTTGAAACGGTCGAGGTGTACGTGGGCGGCCCGCCCGAGGAGTGCCACCTGCCGGCGGAACCCGTGCCGCCGGGCATCGACTGGGACATGTGGCTGGGGCCGGCCCCGTGGCGGCCTTTCCACTCTGGCATTTGCATGCATGAATGCGGCGGGTGGGAGCGGTTCCGCGATTACTCCGGCGGCGGCATGACCGGCTGGGGAAGCCACCACTTCGACATCGCGCAGTGGGGCCTGGCGGCCGACTCAACCGGCCCGCTGGAAGTCGTCCCGCCCGGCGGGAAAGACGCGCCGCTGCTGACCTTCGTGTACGCCGGCGGCGTGCGCGTCATTCACATGAACCGCATGGGCGAGTGGGCCGTCGTCTTCATCGGCTCGGAGGGCAGGGTGGCCGTCAACCGCGGCACGCTCCGCACCTGGCCGGAAAGCCTCATGCGCACGCCCACCGGGCCGGGCGAGGTGCGCCTGTACCAGAGTCCCGGCCACGACGCCGACTTTCTCAGCGCCATCCGCACGCGGCAGAGGCCCGTCTGCGACGTGGAGATCGGCCACCGCACGATGACCGTCTGCCACCTGGGCAACATCGCCTTCGCGCTGCGCCGGCCCCTGAAGTGGGACCCCGTCGGGGAGGAGTTCCTCGGCGACGCCGAGGCCAACCGCCTGCTGGACCGCGGCCGGCGATCGCCATGGCGGCTGTGATCCTGGGCGCCGCGCGCTTGACGGCACTTCTAAGTTCAAGGTTCAAAGTCGAAAGTCAGTGCAGTCAAGTAGCGGATGCGCCGCTCCGCCGTTCACTTTGAACGCTGAACCCCGAACTTTCAACTGCCTTCAGGGGTGCGGGCCGGGCGCCGGCCCGGGCGCGGCGAGAAGGCGGTCCAGGTTGTTCCGGGCGAGGGGGAGGCCGGGCGTCAGGCGCAGTGCCTCGCGGAAGCAGGCGATGGCCTCGTCACGCCTGCCCGCCAGGGCAAGGCAGGTGCCCAGGTTGCTCCAGACCTCGGCGTAGTCGGGCTTGATTGCCAGCGCGCGGCGGTACTCGGCGACGGCCTCGTCGTAGCGGCCGAGGCCCATGAGCACGTTGGCCAAGTTGTTATGGGCGTGGATGTGTTCGCCGTCCAGCCTGATGGCCTCGCGGTAGCGGTCGATGGCCTCGTGCAGGCGCCCGTCGCGCCATAGGACGTTGCCGAGCGTGTACTGTGCGCGGGGGTTGTCCGGCCGCTTGGCCGCGATGTCCGACCACATCAGGTAGTCGCTGCCGTAGTCCTCGTTGCGCAGGATGGTCAGGTATCCCAGGGCAGCGGCGGCTGCCGCCGTCAGGACGGAGGCCAGCATCCACCCGATGCGCATCCGCAGCGCATCCGCCGGCACCACGCGCCCGAGCGCCCACGCCCCCGCCGCATACGTGCCGCACACGGCCAGGGCTGCCACAGACGCCAGCGGCAGGTACATGCGGTGCTCGAACGCCGGGTCCTCGATGGGAAAAACGCTGGACGTGGGCGCAAGGATGATGAAGAAGACGAGGCCCGCCAGCCCCGCGGCCGACCGCCGCCCACGCGGCGCCGGGCTTGCCACGGCGTCGCCCCCTGGCACGGCAGGCGTGCCGTCGGCCACGGCGCGGCCCGCGGCCGTGCCAGGGTGGCCTGACGGCAGGCCAGCCGGGCGCCGCCACGCCGCCCATATCGCCGCGCCCAGCAGCCCAGTCACGAGGACGGCGTGCGGCAGGATCTCCGCCGCCGTTCTTGCCACCGGCCAGAAGTGATCCAGGCACAGCGGATGCGGCCAGACGGCCAGCCGCAGGTAGTGCACAAGCACGCCCGGCTCGGTCCGCAGGTACTCCCACGGCGTCGGCAGCGGACGCTGGGCCATGAAGGACCTGGCGGGCGCCGCACCGGCCAGGAGCCAGTTTTGCGCCACGAGCGCCGCGAACGGCAGAATCACCAGCCATGTCGCTGCCAGGCCGGCGTACAGGCCCCACCGACGCCTGAGCGCCTCGCCTAACGAGCCCGCCAGCACCGTGCGGTCGTACAGCAGCGCCACCAGCGGCGCGGTGATCATCACCTGCTTCGACCCCATGCCCAGGGCGCACGCGGCCACGGCGGCGGCGTACCACCATCGCGGCCGGCGCGACTCGGCGGCCCGTACGATTCCGTACAGCGTGAGCAAGTAGAACAGGCCCATCATCGCCTCGCCGCGCTGGACGATGTACGTCACGGACTGCGTCTGAAGCGGGTGGACCGTCCAGAGCAGCGCCGTTGCAAGGGCGAGGCCGTCGGCGATGAGCGAGCCGGCGCCCACGCCGATCCTCCGCAGCGTCCGCCGCAGGAGGCCGGCGAGCGCGAGCGCTGCCAGCAGGTGCACGGCCACGTTTACCGCGCGGTAGCCGCGCACGTCCAGGCCGCCCAGGGCGTAGTTCGCGGCCAGCGTCAGGCCTAAGACGGGGCGCGTCCAGAATGACTTGGTGAACATGACCCGCCACGGGGCGCCGTCCTGGCGCAGGTCGGCGTTGTCGCGGATGTGCGGCAGGTCGTCGAAGATGAACGGGTTACGGAGGCTGCCTGCATAGACGCCTGCGGCGGCGGCCAGGAGGAGGGCCGCCCCCAGGATGGTCATGAGACGCCGGCCGCGCGCGGTGCCGCTGGCCTGCGGCCGAGCGTCGCCCCCGCTGTGCGGGGCGGAGAGCGGCAACTCGATTCGGCCCGGCGGTTGGCTCACGCCGGCATCATACCGCCCGCGACGGGCCACTTCAACCGCGCCCCGCGCTGCGCCGCACACCTCCCGCAAGCCGGGGAAAGGGATGGGGCGGTGCTGCTGCGTGTTGACGCAGCCGCGACGGCCCGCTAGTCTTTGCGCTTGGCCGGGTGCGGGCTGCGCGTGAACCGAACCTGGCGCTCTCGTATTATGTCGAGGAACCTGGCGATGCGAGCGATGCCGGCGGTTCTTGTTCTGATGCTGATACCCGCTCGCGGCTTGGCCGCTGCGCCCGAGGTCTCGACGCCCGATGAGTTCAACGCCCGCGCGTCGGCGCTCAAACCCGGCGATGAACTCGTCGTCCGCGACGGCGTCTACGCCGACTGGCGGGTCGAGGCGGCCGCGAGCGGGGCCGAGGGCCGGCCCGTCGTCATCCGGCCGCAGACCCCGGGCGGTGTAACGCTGCGGCGCGCGACGGCCGTGGCCATCAAGGGCCGCTTCGTCGAGTTCCGCGGGTTCCTGTTCGACCACGCGGGGCCGGACATCGCCGTCAACGTCCTCGGCAGCCGCTGCCGGGTGACCGAGTGCCGGTTCCTCCACTGCGGGAACCCGCGTTCTACGTTCGGCCATGTGGTGGAGGTGGGCGAGGGGGCCTGCGACAACCGCGTGGACCACTGCCTGTTCGAGGACTCCAAGTCGATGAGCCTCGGCCTGCGGGTCCGCCAGGAGGACCGCCTTGCCCTGCGCAACTGCTTCGACCACAATACCTTCCGCGATATCCCGCACCTTTCCTACAACGGGCAGGAGCCCATCCAGATAGGCCAGGGCTACGCGGGCAGCCACGAGTTCGAGACACACGCTCTCGTCGAGTACAACGTGTTCGACCACGCCGACGGCGACGCCGAACTCATCTCCAACAAAACATCACGCAATATCATCCGGTACAACGTGGCGGCCGGATGCCGGGCCGCCCTCGTTCTGCGCGGCGGCAACGACTGCCTCGTCGAGGGCAACGTCCTGGTGCGCAACCGCGGCGGCATCCGCATCCACGGCCGCGGGCACGTTGTCGTCAACAACCTGTGCGCGAAGAACGCCGACTACGGCATCGCGATGCCCCTGGGCGGCGGCAACCACAGCCAGGCCGAGCGATGCCTTGTCGCCCACAACACGCTCGTCGAAAACGGTCCCGCCGGCATCACGTTCTCCAACTACCAGCAGAACGCCGTCCGCCCCGCGGGCAACCGGATCCTCAACAACCTCATCGCCGGCGGGGCGGGCGTCTTGCTGGACCTCAACGGCGCGGCTGACAACGAGGTGGCTGGCAACCTGTTCTGGCCGACGGGCGGGGCGAAGGTCGGCTTCGAAGGCCCGGGCGCGCGCCTGGCCGACCCGCTCCTGGCGGGCGAGGAGGAGGCGCTCCGTCCGCGCGAGGGAAGCCCCGTCCGCGATGCGGCCGCGCGGCTTGCGCAGGTGACGCGTGACCGGCTCGGCCGGACGCGGCCCGGCGGCGGCGGTCCCGACGTCGGGGCCGATGAGATCGACGCCGCAATGCCGCACGCCGCCGCCGGCGACGCCGTCGTCCTGCCGCCCGTCCCGCCCCCGCGACCGGCGACGAGCGCCGATGCCTTCAAGGGCGACCTGGTGTTCTCGATGGACCCTGGCGGCCCCCTGCGCGGCTGGCAGCGCGAGGGCGACGGCAAGGCCGAGGCCGACGGCAAGATGCTCCGGCTGGAGGGTGCAACCGTCTGGCTGGCGCAGGACCTGCCGGCCGACTTCGCGGCCGAGTGGGAATATCAGCCGGCCGCCCTGGCCGCGAGGGCTTCAATCGCCTTCGCGGCGGCCGGCCGCAAGGGCGGCTACACGCTCGCCTTCGGCGGGAAGAAGGATGACAAGCCCGACGGCGTCGTCACCCTCGCCAAGGGGCTGCCGAAGCACGTCGTCGCCGACGGCCACGACACCGTCCTGCCGAACAGACCGAAGGACCCCATCCCTGACCCGCCGAACCGCTGGTACAGGTGCCGGCTCGTCCGCCGCGGCGGCCTGGTGCGCCTGGAGTTGTCCGGCACGGCGGTGCTCGTCTGGAACGACATCGGCGTCGTGGGCGGCCCGGCGCCGGGGGCGGGCGCCTTCGGCCTCCGCCAGGAAGGCGCCGGCTCATGGAGGAATCTGAAAATCTGGAAAGGTAAAGCCTGATGCCCGGGGAGCAGGGAGCGCCCGGGGCGGGCGCTCACCGCCGCCAGGGGCCGGCCCAAGGACGTCCATTCCTTCCCGGCCGGCCCGCAGTTCGTCAACGCCCCCGGCACGTTCAGCCGGCCGGAGGACTTCAAGCGGCGCGCCTGTTCCAAGAACGGGCGCGGTGAAAGCGGCCGCGTAGGATTCTGTTGTTTCGGCAAGCGCAGGCGGTACACTCCTGGCGGGGCGAAGCCGCGACGGCTCCGCCGGGCCGTTTGCCGCGAGGGCGGACGCCCCGGCTCGCCGGGGCGGCGCCGCGGCAAGCCCGTCAGATAAGGAGACTGATATGAAAAAACCGGCATGCATGTGTCTTCTGGCGGCGCTGGCGGCCTGCCTCGCGGGCTTGGCGGCGGGCTGCGCTGCGGTCGGCGAAAGGAAGGGGCCGCCGCCGACCGTCGCCTGCGACGACCTCGTTCCGCCCGCGGCCGAGGCGGCCCCGGGCGTCACCGGGAAGCACTTCGTCATGAACTGGATGCTGCTCGGGCCCTTCACGTTCAAGGAGGAGGACTTTGGCGGCGGGCATCAGCAGGCCGCGATTGACAAGGAGTTCATGCCGGGCGAGGGCAGACTCGACGGCACGCAGAAACCTCCGCCGGGCGCCGCGTGGAGAAGCATGCGATTCACCGGCGGGGACCACATGGGCATGATTGATCTCGATGCGTTCTACGGCGGGATCGAGCATGCCGCCGCGTACGCCGTCGCCTGGCTCGATTGCCCGCAGGACATGCCCAGCGCCAGGCTCCTCGTCGGCAGCGACGATTACATCAGAATCTGGGTCAACGGGAAACTGGTGCACACGTACAACAAGGAGCGGCGGCCGGGCGAGCAGGACCAGGACGCCATCGCCGGCGTCATGCTCCGGAAGGGGCCGAACCGCATCGTCGTCAAGTGCGTCGACGTGGTCCTCGGCTGGAACTTCTACTTCCGCCTGACCGATGGCCAGGGCCGGCCGATCTTCGTGCGGCCGAAACTGTAGATGCTGCAATGTGCCTTGGCGAGCTGCGTTTCACCTGGCGAACGCGTGGGCGGGGCATCGAGCCGCACGGCCCGGTATTGCAGCGCTGTGCCCGCGCGGCGGGTCCCCTGATCCGCCGCGCGAAGCGCCTGGTAGGGCTGTGCTAACAGGGAGTCACCACCGCCGGCCTTCGTACGGCGCGGCCGCAGGACGAAGGCCGGGCAAGACCATCGCGGCCACAGAGGAGGTTCTCCGATGAGCCGTCTCTCGGCATGGGCATGTGCGGCGGTGCTCGCGGCGATTCTGGCCGCGCCCGCCTGGGCGGGGGCCAGGAACAGGGAACCGGCCCAGAGCGAATACGACCTCATGGTGAGCGAACTGAAACTCACCGAGCAGCAGCAGGCTGACCTGAAGGCCAAGTTCAAGGCGCGCGACGACGCTTTGGCTGCCTGGACCGCCGCCAACGGCGAGAAACTCAGGGCCGCCGAGGACGCCGCCAAGGCCGCCCGAGGCGGCACGGACGAGGCCGCCAGGCAGAAGGCCTCCGCCGACCTGAAGGCCCTTCAGGAGCAGCGCGCCGGTGCCGTCGCCGAAGCGGAGGCCGCCATCCTGGCCGCCCTCACGCCCGAGCAGAAAATCGCGTGGGAGGGCGTTAAACTGTTCCAGGCCACCGTCGGCCGCATGAGGAAGGTCGCCCTGACCGAGGAGCAGACGGCCAAGATAAAGATCGCCTGTGCCGCCGCGGCGAAGGACCTCGCTGCCGTCCAGGGCGATGACAGAAAGGCCAAGCAGGAAAGGTCCGAGGTCCCGCGCCGCCTGAAGTGGGCCATCGAACAGGTCATCCTGACTCCCGAGCAGCGCGAGGCCGTGGTACGGAAACCCGCCGCGCCCGCCCCGGCGGCGCCGGCGCCCGCCGCAGCCCCCGCCGAGGCGCCGAAGTAACCGTCGCCCTGCCTCGGGGGCACGGGCGCGGCGCCTGGCACCATGCTCTCGCTTGAGAGAGCATGCGCCCGGCGGCGTACGGCCATGCTCTCGCAACGGCGCGAAAGCATGGCACCCGCGGCCGGTCTTGCACCACCCCGGCACGGCAGGCGTGCCGGGGCCGCCCGGCATGCTGTGCCGTGGCTGGCCGTGGCCTGCCGGCGGAGGCTCGCGCCGCGCAAACTCCCGGTGCGTCAACGTGTCAGCGGAAAGGAGATTTTCAATGCATCGCCTCGGCCGTTTGGGCGGCCGCCTCGCCGGACCGGAGGCTGCCTTGGTCGCGCTCGTGTGCACGATCTGGTGGGCAGTGCCGCTTCGGGCAGGGCCGGCGGATGAGGCCCGGCAGATCCTGTCGGCCGCGGGCGCAAAGGGCGGCTTTGTCGTACACCTGGGCTGCGGCGACGGAAAACTCACGGTTGAACTCCGCCCGGGCGAGAACTTCATCGTCCAGGGCCTGGACGTATCGCCCGAGAAAGTCGCGGAAGCCCGCCGCCATATCGCCGAACGCGGAGTGTACGGCGACGTCACCGCCAGGCAGTTCGACGGCGCCGGCCTGCCCTTCGCCGACAACACGGTCAACCTGCTGGTTATCGACGGCCCTTGTTCCGTGCCGAGGCAGGAGATGACGAGGGTCTTGTGCCCCGGGGGGACCCTGTGCGCGAAGGATGGCGCCGCGTGGAAGGCCGAAACCAAGCCTCGCCCATCGGATCTAGATGAGTGGACTCATTATCACCACGACCCGCAGGGCACCATGGTGGGCTTGGACAAGGTAGTCGGCCCGCCGCAGCGCATCCAGTGGGTGGGCGACCCCAAGTGGCTGCGCAACCACGATTTCATGTCCAGCATGCATGCCATGGTGTCGTCCGGCGCCAGGATCTTCTACATCATAGACGAGGGGCTCCGGCAGCACGTCTTCCTGCCCGCCCAGTGGAGCCTCGTGGCGCGCGACGCGTTCAACGGAACGGTCCTCTGGAAGCGGCCCCTGAAGGACTGGCATCCCGCCAACTGGCCCTTGAAAAGCGGGCCCGGCTGCCTGCCGCGCAGGCTTGTGGCCGTCGGAGACCGCATCTTTGCCACCCTCGGCCTTTCTGAACCGCTGGCGGCCCTGGATGCCGCATCGGGCCGGACCATCCGGACGTACGACGGCACGAAGGCCGCGGAGGAAATAGCGTTTTCCGAAGGTACCCTTTTCCTTCTCGTTGACCCGGACAGGCGGCCCGTGGACTACAGGGCCGAAGGTCCAACCTATGCCGAAATAAATCGTGCCAACTCCGGATGGGGATGGACCAGTCAAAGCCCTCAGCGCTGCATCGCCGCCGTGGAAGCCGACTCGGGGAGAATCCTCTGGAAGCACGCCGCCAGGATAGCGCCGCTCACGCTTACCGTGGGCGCAAGGAGCGTCTTCTTCTTCGACGGCGGCGCCATGGCGGCCCTCGACCGCAAGACCGGCAGGCCCGCCTGGGTCTCGGACAACCTGCCCCGCGCCGCAATCAGGCCCGCAACGGGGGCGGCCCCGAGGGTGATCCTGTCCGACGGGGTGCTTGTCCTGTGCCACGGAACGCAGGTCTGGGGCCTCTCCGCCGAGAGCGGCAAACTGCTGTGGGAGGGCAAGATACCCCCGACGGGTCACCACTGCCCCAGCGACCTGTTCGTCATAGGAGGGCTCGTCTGGTCGGCGCACACGGGCGCCGCGCAGCAGAAAGGGACCCACTTCGTCGCCCTGGACCTCCGCACGGGCGCCGCCGCCAGGGACTTCGTGGCCGAGAACCTGCCGGGCTTCCCCATGCACCCGCGGTGCTATCCCGGCCGGGCCACGCAGCGATATATCATGACCGCCGGGATGGGAACGGAGTTCTACGAGGTCGGCGGCAACAGTGTGGAAATATATAATTATGTGCGTGGCAGTTGCATATACGGCGTCATGCCCTGCAACGGGCTGCTCTACAAGCCCCCCGACTCGTGCGCCTGCTACTATATGTCAAAATTGGAGTATCTCTGCGCCCTGGCCCCGGCCTGCCCCCGGCCCGGGGCCGCGCAGCCGATGCCCGAAGACGGCCGTCTCCAGAAGGGGCCCGCCTACGCAGCCGCCCCGGGCCAGGACCACGCCGCCGGCCCCGGCGCCGCGGAGGACTGGCCGATGTACAGGCACGACCCGGCGCGCAGCGGCTCGTGCCCGTCGCCCGTCCCGGCGGCCTTGAAGAAGTCGTGGGAGGCCAGGCTGGGCGGCAGGCTGAGCCAGCCGGTCGCGGCCGGCGGCAGAGTTTACGTCGCCTCGGCCGACGCGCACACGCTCTACGCCCTGGATGCCGCCGGCGGCAAGGTGTTATGGAAATACCTGGCCGGAGGCAGGATCGACTCTCCGCCCACGGTGTACCGGGGGGCGGTCTTCTTCGGCTGCGCCGACGGCCGCATCTACTGCCTCCTGGCCGCCGACGGGTCGCTGGCATGGTCGTACCTGGTTGCGCCGCAGGACCGCCAGATCATCTCCTGCCAGCGGCCCGAGTCGGTCTGGCCCCTGAGCGGCAGCGTGCTCGTCCGCGGAGGCGCCGTTTACGGCCTGGCCGGCCGCAACATGTTCTTCGACGGCGGCCTTCGTCTGGTGCGCCTCGACAGCGCCACCGGCAGGAAAATATCGGAGACCGTCCTGGACGAACTCGACCCGCAGACGGGCAAGAACCTTCAGACGTTGATATCCGCCAAGTCCATGCCCGTGGCGAACCCGGACATCCTGTCCTGCGACGGGAAGTACCTCTACATGGGTACGCAGAAGTTCGACCTGGAGGGCAGGCGAGCCGGCATCGAGGTCGCGTCGGCCAGGCAAATCGGCTCGCAGCCGGAGACCCGCCACCTCTTCTGCCCGACCGGATTCCTGGACGATGCGTGGTTCCACAGAACATATTGGATTTATGGAGATAATTGCGCCGAAGGCTGGGCCCTTTACAACCTCGCGCAGAAGCACACGCCCTGCGGGCGCATCATGGCCCTGGACGAGTCGCGGGCCTACGCCTTCCGCGCCGACGGCCTGGGCAACACCCTCCTGCCCACGCCCGCCTACCGGCTCTACGCGGCGGACAGGAATGTCCGGGACGAGGCGCCGCAGCAGCAGCAGAACGGCGCCCCCGCGAAGAAGAAGGCCAAGGCCGGGAAGGCGGCCGGCGCCGCGGCGGAGGCGAACATCGCCGGCGGGTACAAGGTCTACTGGCAGATACCGTCTCCGCCGCTTTTCGCGAACGCCATGGCCGTCGGAGGCAGGAGGCTGTTCGTCGCAGGCCCGCCGGACGTCGCCGACGAATCCCGGATGCTCGGGTTCCTGCCGGGGGCCGACGACGAGATAAACCGCCAACTCAAGGCCCAGGACGACGCCTGGCGAGGCAAGATGGGGGGCCTGCTGTGGGTGGTCTCGGCCGAAGACGGCGCAAAACTGGCGGAATACCGCCTGGAGGCCGTCCCCGTATGGGACGGCATGTCGATTGCTAATGGAAAACTCTTCATATCGTTGCAGAACGGCGCCGTGACCTGCTGGGACGGGAAGTAGCGGCGAGGCTCGCCCGCGCCGAGAACCCGGCTGGCCGGGCGGGCGCGGCCGCGTTCGATGCCCGGCCGACGGGGCGATTGCGCCGGCACGTGTTTTCATCCAGCACGGGCCCGCGAGGACGAGGCGAGGATCAATCCCCATGAACGGGCTGAACCGGCGCGACTTCCTCCGGTGGTCCGCCGCAGGGGCCGCGCTTGCGGCCGGCCGGCGGTTGGCGAAGGCCGCCGAAGGCAGGAGGCCCAACGTCGTGGTCATCCTGACCGATGACCAGCGGTGGGACGCCATGAGTTGTGCCGGCCACCCCTTCCTGAAGACCCCCAACATCGACCGCATCGCCCGGGAAGGCGTCCGCTTCGCCAACGCGTTCGTCACCACCTCGCTGTGTTCGCCCAGCCGGGCGTCGCTGCTGAGCGGCCGGTACGCGCACAGCCACGGCGTTCGCGACAACTTTACCGACTACCCGGCCGACCTGCCGGGCTATCCCCGCCGGCTGCACGACATTGGGTACGAGACGGCATATATCGGCAAGTGGCACATGGGCGAACAGGATGACCGGCAGCGCCCCGGCTTCGATTACTGGATGAGCCACAAGGGCCAGGGCAACTACTTCGATAACGAGTTCAACGTCAACGGCGAGCGGCAGGTCATCAAGGGCTATTACACGCATGTCGTCACCGACCACGCCGTGGCCTGGCTGAAGCGGCCGCACCCGAAGCCGTTTCTTCTCATCATGGGGCACAAGGCGCCGCACGGCGGCCCGATCGTGCCGGAGCCCAGGTACGAGCACGTGTTCGACGGCGTGCCGATTCAGCGTCCGCCCACGGCCGCGGACTACGGCCCCGGCAAGCCGGAGTGGCTCAGGCTGCGGGTGCCCACGTGGCACGGCATCGAGGGGCCGCTGTACGGGCTGAAGGATTTCGGCAAGTTCGTCCGCTACTACCACGCGACCCTTGTTTCGGTCGAGGACAGCGTCGGCCGCGTCTTGGCGGCCCTGGAAGAAACCGGGCAACTGGACGACACCATCATCGTTTACACCAGCGATAACGGGTTCTTCCTCGGCGAGCACGGCTGCGTGGACAAGCGGGCCATGTACGAAGAGAGCATCCGCATCCCGCTGCTCGTGCGCTGGCCGGGGCTGGTCCGCGGGCCGATGGTCGTCGACCGGATGGTGTTGAGCATCGACCTGGCGCCGAGCCTGCTGGACCTGTGCGGGGCCGCGCCCCTGGAAGGCATTCACGGGCGGTCCTGGAAGCCGCTCCTGGGCGGCGATGCCCGCGGCTGGCGCACCTCCTGGCACTACGCGTATAACTACGAGACCGAGTTCCCGTACACCCCGAACATCCGCGGCGTGCGCACCGAAGAATGGAAGTATGTGCATTACCCGCACGGCGACGGCGGCCCCGACCGCTACAAGGCCGAACTGTACTGCCTTAAGACCGATCCCCACGAGACCAGGAACCTGGTTGACGATCCGGCGGCCGCCGAGAAACTCAAGGAACTTCAGGCCGAACTGGCACGCCTGCTCCGCCAGACCGGCGCCGATCCGGACATCATGCCGGTGGACGAGGGCATCAAGAACGTGCTGCCCAGGTACTAGTCGCCGCACCGCCGGAATCAGTCAGGAGCACGCGATGAACCCATATCGGTTGGCGCCGGCCCTCCTGATGGTCTGCTGCCATGCGGCCATGGCCGACGAGTGGCCGCAGTGGCGAGGGCCGGACCGCGACGGCGCCTGGAAGGAGACGGGCGTGCTCCAGGCGCTCCCGGCGGACCGCCTGCCGCTCAAATGGCGCGCGCCCGTGGGCGGCGGGTACACCGGCCCCACCGTCGCCGGCGGCCGCGTCTACGTCATGGACCGCCGGGTCGAGCCGAAGGAGGCCGAGCGCGTGCTCTGCTTCGACGCGGCGACCGGCCGGCCTCTCTGGACTTATGCCTACGACTGCGTCTATGAGAAACTTCAATACCCGGCCGGGCCGCGCGCCTGCGTCTCCGTCGCCGGCGGCCGGGCCTACGCCCTCGGCGCCGTGGGCCACCTCCACTGCCTCGATGCGGCCGACGGCGGCCTCATCTGGAAGAAGGACCCCGCGGCCGACTACAGGGTCCGCCCGCCCACCTGGGGCGTCGCGTCGGCGCCCCTGGTTGACGCCGGCGCGGTCATCGTGCAACTCGGCGCCGCCGACGGCGCCTGCATCGTATCGCTCGATGCCGCGACCGGTCGGGAGAACTGGCGGGCGCTGGACGACCGCGCATCGTATTCCGCGCCGATAATCGTGACCCAGGCCGGCCGCCGCGTCCTGGTCTGCTGGACGGGCGACAGCGTCGCCGGCCTCGACCCCGCCTCCGGGCGGCTTTACTGGAAGCACCCCACCCCTCCGCGCAGGATGGTCATCAACGTGCCGACGCCCGTCGTGGACAGCGGCCGGCTCTTCCTGACCGCGTTCTACGACGGGTCGTACATGCTCCGCCTGCGGCAGGACGCCCTGGAGGTCGAGGTGCTCTGGCGCCGCCACGGCGAGAGCGAAATCAGGACCGACGCGCTTCACGCGATGATAAGCACCCCGTACTTCCAGGGCGACTACGTTTACGGCGTTGACAGTTACGGCGAACTGCGATGCCTGGACGCACGCACCGGCGACCGCGTGTGGGAAGACCTGACGGCCGTCCCGAAGGCCCGGTGGAGCACGATCCACATCGTCCGTGGCGGCGAGCGATTCTGGATGTTCAACGAGCGTGGCGAATTGATTATCGGTGCGCTTTCGCCCGAGGGCTTCCGCGAAATCAGCCGCGCGAAACTCATTGAGCCGACGCGGGGCCAACTCTCGCAGCGCGGCGGCGTCTGCTGGTCGCATCCGGCCTATGCTTACAGGCACATTTTCGCGCGGAACGACAGCGAACTCGTCTGCGCCAGCCTCGCGGCCGATTGACCCGGCCGCCGATGCGCCATGGCGCTATGGCGACGGCCCGCCGCCGGCCGGCCGCGCAGCGGTCTGAAATTGCGTCTCTTGTGCACAGCGAGAGAAAGGGCAGGGCCATGCAACCTCGATCGCTGATGGCGTCCGCCGGCAGCCGGGCGTTGGCCGGGGCCGCGCTGGTGATTGCCGCCCTCTGCGTCGCGGGCCGGGCGCACGCCGCCGAAGTCGCGTTCCGCCACGAGGTAGTCGACGCGCAGAATCCCACCCATCCGCATTGCAAGGCCGCCGGCGACATCGACGGCGACGGCCTGCCCGACCTGCTGGCTGCCAGCGCCGCCGGCGACGGCCTGTTCTGGTACCGCTATCCGAAGTGGACCAAGCACCTCATTGCCCCCGGGGCGTTTACGACCGACATGGCCGTGGCCGACATCGACCGCGACGGGCGCCTCGACGTGGTCATCCCCGGCCGCGCCGGGCTGACGTGGTTCCGCAACCCGTGCGCGCCGGGCCTGGACCCGGCCGCCGCCGCGTGGTCCGCGCGCGTGATTTCCGCCGAAGGGGCCGACATGCACGACGTGGAAGTGGCCGACCTGGACGGCGATGGCAAACCGGACGTCGTCACGCGGCACCAGTCGGGCTTCGGCAAGCGGCGGGGCAACCAGATTCATTTCTGGCGGCAGGAGGGGCCGGACGCCTGGTCGCACCGCACCGCGGCGTGCCCGCACGGCGAAGGCCTGGCCGCGGCCGATCTCGACGCCGACGGCCATCCTGATGTCGTCATCGGCGGGCGGTGGTACAGGAACCCCGGCGCCGCCGGCAGCGCCTGGCAGGAGCATGCTTACATCGACCCCGCGGCCTTCGACCAGGGCTGGACCAACGGCGACGTGGTGGCCGCCGTCGGCGACATCGACGGCGACGGCAGGCCGGACATCGTTCTTTCGCCGGCCGAGGGCAAGGGCCGCCTCTCCTGGTTTGCCGCGCCGCCGGACCCCCGGCGCACGAACTGGACCGAGCAGGTCATCCAGGCCGACTCCGACTACATGCACGGCCTGCGCCTCGGAGACCTCGACGGCGATGGACGCCTCGACGTGGTCGCAGCCAAGATGCACCAGGCTTCCGCCCCGCAGGAAGTCGCCGTCTTCTGGAACCGCGGCGGCGGCCGGCCGTGGCCCAAGCAGGTGGTCTCCGCGCGCGGGTCGCACAACATCGTTCTGGTTGACGTTGCGGCCGACGGGGCGATCGACATCTTCGGCGCCAACTGGAACAACAAGGCCGCCGCCGGCGCACCGCTGGAGTTGTGGCGGAACCTGCGGTCCGAAGCAAGACCCTCCGCCCCGGCGCCGTAAGGATGCCGGGAATTACGGGGACGCCTTGCATCAACCAGCAGGGCAGCGCCGGGTTCCGCTTTCGCGCCGCGCGCCTCCGCGGGCCTCGCGCGGCGGGTTCCCGCGGGTTTCGCGCGGCGGGTCTCCGCACCCGCCGCGCCGCCTGCCGGCCGATGTCCGCCGGCTCAGCCCCCCGGCGGCGGCCGCAGACCGCCGGTGCTCATTTGCACGGCCGTCTCAGGGCGATATAATACTGGTCAGGATCGAGCGCGTGCGCGTGCCGAACGCGGTTTGCCGCGCGCGGGGCTGTGCGGCCAATCCCGGCCGGCGCGGCGCGGGAGGAGGGCAGCCATGAGGTGCCTCGGAACTCTTGGGCGTGCGGCGGCAACGGTCGGCGCCGCGGTTCTTTTCTCGGCGCCCGCCTTCGCCGGACGCGGCGACGTCGAGCCGGCCCTGCGCGACATGGTCGAGGCCGACTGGGCCGCCCAGGAGAGCCGCCTCGGCCGCACGCCTGAATCGCCCGACGCCGTCCGCGCGGCCCTGAAGCGCGCGGGCGCGCTGGTGGCCGACCTCGGCGCCATGCCGGCCGCGCCCGACGTAGCCGCCGACGCCGCCGCGGTGGCCCGCCTCCGGGATGAGGCGAAGGACCTCGACTCGCTCGACGCCGTCGCACGCCTGGACCTCTACCGCCGCACGCGCTGGGCGGCGCGCGACCTGGCGCTCAGGAATCCGCTCCTGGCCGGCAAGCCCCTGGTCTTCATGAAGCGCAACCGCTTCATCTGCCAGATGCTGCACGAGTACGTCGCGTACTTCGACGAATACGGCCGCGTGCTGGGGGGAGGAGTGTACATACTTGAATCACCAGGCGTGTCCCTCAGGACCCGCGACCTGTTGCAGGGCCGCCTGCCGCCCGGCTGCTACGCCACGCTGGCCCTCTCTTTCGACGCCCGGCGCATCTTCTTCGCCTTCGCCGAGTGCCGGGGCCGCCCCGTCGAGTGGGGGTCGCCCGAGCACCCGTTCTACCACATTCTCGAGGTTGACCCGGAGGGGGCCGACCTGCGGCAACTGACGTACGGGCGGTTTGACGATTTCGACCCGTGCCCGCTGCCCGACGGCGGCCTGGCCTTCATGTCCACCCGGCGCGGCGGGTTCACGCGCTGCAACAACCCGTGGGAACCCATCCCCGTGTACACCCTGCACCGCATGGACGCCGGCGGCGGGAACCTCCGCACCATCTCGTTCCACGAGACCAACGAGTGGCACCCGAGCGTGCTTTCCGATGGCCGCATTATCTACACGCGTTGGGATTACGTCGACCGCTCGGCCGCCAACTTCCACGGCCTCTGGGCCGCCAACCCCGACGGCACCGCACCCGCCGCCGTCTTCGGCAACTATACCGGCCGCATCAACGCCTGCTTCCAGGCGCGGGCCATCCCCGGCTCGCCGCGGATCATCTTCGTGGCCGGGGCGCATCATGCCGACGTCGGCGGGTCGCTCGCCATACTCGACCCGTCGCGCCCCCGCCTGGACGCCCAGCGCGGCACGGACGGCCTCGACGCCGTCGAGCGGCTGACGCCCGAGGTCCCCTTCCCGGAGGGCGACGGCCCCGACGGCGGCTGGCCCGAGAGTTATTTCCATAGCCCGTGGCCGCTGTCGGAGAACTACTTCCTGGTGTCGTTCGGCTACGGCAAACTGCCCGGCATGTCGAGCGGCGGCAAACGCGACTCCACCGGCCTGTACTACCTCGACCGCTTCGGCAACCTGGAACTCTTGTATCGCGACCGGCGGCTGCCCTGCATGTACCCGATTCTGCTTGCGCCGCGCCCCGTGCCGCCCGTCATCGCGCCCCAGTCGGACCCCGGCCTGGGCGACGAAGGCGAGTTCATCCTGACCGACGTCCGCCGCAGCCTCCTTGCGCTGCCCGAAGGCCGCCGCGTCGCCCACCTGCGAGTCTACCAGGTGCTCCCCAAGACCACGCCCACCGTCAATCAGCCGCGCATCGGCCATGCAAACGCCGAAGGCGCGAGGATGCTCCTCGGTACGGTTCCCGTGGAGGCCGACGGCTCGGCCTACTTCCGCGCACCCGCCCGCAGACCGCTCTACTTCCAGGCCGTGGACCAGGACGGCCGCGCCGTCCAGAGCATGCGCTCGACGGCCTACCTTCAGCCCGGCGAGCGGCGGGGCTGCGTCGGCTGCCACGAGCCGGTCGGGGCCGCGCCGCCCCCCGCGAAGATGCTGGCAGCCGCGCGCGGGCCGTCGCGCCTCCGGCCCGGCCCCGACGGCACGCAGCCGTTCTCTTTCCCGCGACTCGTTCAGCCGGTGCTCGACAAGCACTGCGTCCGCTGCCATGACGGCAAGGAAGGGGTGGAGAAAGGGCCTTTCGCCCTCACCGGCGAACCCGACGGGCCGTTCAGCCGCTCGTACCAGGGTCTGAAACGCTACCTGCGGTGGTTCGAGTGGGGCGGGGCCAGCATCGCCGCAGCGGTGACGCGCCCCGGCCGCATCGGCGCGGATGAAAGCCCGCTCGTGAAGGTCCTGGAGGGCGAGAAACACCGCGCCCGCATCACCCTCTCCGCGGAGGACCGCGAGCGCCTCCTTGTCTGGATCGACGGCAACGCGCCGTTCTACGGAACGTACAGCCCCGCCGAGCAGGAAGCCCAGCGCCGCGGCCAAGCCGTCGCGCCGCCGCAGGTGCAGTAGAGAGACAGTTCAAAGTCCGGAGTTCAAAGTGGCAGGTGCCCCGCCCGGGGCGGGCGAAAGCGTGGGTGGCCGCGTGCTATGGTTGCCTGGGGCGGGCTTCGTTCTTCTCACCGTTCTCTCATCCGTCGGTCCGTAGTGTGGCGAGGCCGCCGATGCGCGGGCGCGCCGCCGCCTCGAACCTTCGCAGGACGGACCGGATGCGCCTCAGGCGCGCGGTCACTCGAAAGGAGGCTTGGCCATGTCGCACCTACGCCGGATGTTGCTCCTGGTTTCGCTGGTCGTGCCGCTCCTGGCAGTGTCAGCCGGCTGTGCCGGGGAAACGGCAAAGCGCGACGCCGCCACGGCCAAGTGGCGGGATTCCTTCCCCGTGGACAAGGCCAACCTGGCGGACACGGGCAGGAACCCCTATTTCATCCTCGAACCCGGTTACCGCCTCGTCCTTGAGCACGGCAAAGACACGCTGGTCATCACGGTGCTTGACGATACGAAAGTCGTTGACGGGGTCAAGACGCGCGTGGTCGAGGAACGCGAGACCAAGGGCGGCCGGCTGGCCGAGGTCTCCCGCAACTACTTCGCCATAGACAAGATGACCGGCGACGTCTACTACTTCGGCGAAGACGTTGACGACTACGACAACGACGGCAAGGTCGCCGGCCACGGGGGCGTCTGGCTTGCGGGCGCAAACGGCGCCAGGTTCGGCCTGTTGATGCCGGGCAAGCCGAAGGTCGGCGACCGGTACTACCAGGAACTGGCCCCCGGCGTGGCGATGGACCGCGCGGAAGTCGTCAGCGTCACAGAGGAATACAAGGTGCCGGCCGGCGCATTCAAGGACTGCCTGCGCACGCGCGAATCCAGCGCGATGGAAGGCGGCTCCGAGGACAAACTGTACGCCCCCGGCGTCGGCCTGCTCAAGGACGGCGGGTTCCTTCTGACGAAAGTCGAGAAGCCGAAGCGGTAGCCGCGGGCGGCCAGGACGGGGGGGGGGGTGACCAAACCGCCGCCCGCCGTTGCTGTTTGCGGTTGTCGTTTGGCCGTTGTCGCTCCGCGTTCCGGGCTCCGAGTTCTGCGCTGTCTTTGCTTCTCTTGCCCATCTTCCGCATCCCCCCATACACTATAGTATATCTCTCGGCGGGGCCGAAAAGTTATCCACAACGGCACATGGACATGCATTGATGCGAAGGGCGGTCAAAAACGGTCAAAAACGCGCAAACGGAGCGCGATTTCGGTCAAAATCGATCAAGAACGTGCAAAAAGCGCGCGATTTTGCCTTGCCTATCTTAACATTTTGCCCGCGCGCCCCCTCTGGCGCTAGCGCCAGGGCCGTTTGGGTCCCCCGGAAGGGGTCAAAAAGGCCGCTTTGGGGGGGCGCCGGGGCGGGTCAAAAAGTTATCCACAATTTGCACTTGGGGCAAAGGGGGCGCCCGCCATCAGGCAACCGGCAGTCGCAACGGCCTGTCGGGTCACCGGGCGATGCCTGCCCGCGCCTTGAGTTGTTCGAGGTTGCGGCGGATGTCATCGGCCTGGGGCGAGTCGGGGTACTTCTCCACCAGGTCCATGGCCAGGGCGTAGGCCTCGCGGTGGCGTCCGGTCTGGACGTGCTCGGCGATGCGTGCTTCCCACTCCTTGCGTTCCTCGATGGCGGCGTTGCGCCGGAGGTCCTCGATCTGGCCGCGAAGGCTCTGCGCCTCCGGGCTGTCGGGATGGTTCTCCAGGAGCGTCTCGGCGTCGCGCAGGGCCTGGCGCCAGTGCTTGCGGGCCACCAGGTGCTCCACCTCGCGGAAGAGGCGCTGCTGTTCCTGGCGGCGGCTTGCGGCCTGCTCGATCTGGACGGTTTCCGGCAGGTGCGCGGCATCGGGATTCTCGGGGAACTGCTCGGCGAGGCCCTTTGCGAGTTCCATGGCGCGTTCCCACAGGCCGAGGCCCATGTATCGCTGGACCTGCTCGGTGACGTTGGCGATCTCGGAATGCTCGTGCTGGCGGAGGGCTTCCGACAGTTGCGCCTCCATCTGCGCGGCGGCGGCGCTCTCGGGATAGCGCAGGCGGAACTCCTCCAGGCGCTCGCGGGCGTCGCGGTACTTGCCGGCTTTGATGAAGGCCTCGACCTCGCGCCGCATGGCCTGCTGGCGGTGCTTCTTGGCGAGTTCCCGCTTGGTGGCCTTCTCCGAGTCATCGAGAAGCGTGTTCTCCATGATCTCCGACAGCAGGCTGACGACTTCCTCGTGCGATGCTGCGCCGAGGGTCGAGGCCGACGGTTCGCCCTCGGCCCGTTTGTGGATGGCGTCGCGCAGCAGCCGCTCCATGAGTTTTGCGCTCACGGCGGCGCTGAACGTGTACTTGACCACCAGCGCCAGCCCGATGGCCATTGCCCCGGTCACCAGCGCCGTGAAGAGCGCCGCCGCGTGGTTAATCCAGAACTGCGGGGCCGCATCCTGCGGAACCAGCAGCGCCGAGACGACTACGCTCGCGGCGCTGACGACCCACAGCAGCACGCCCAGCACCCAGAGCAGTGCGACCGTCCACTGCGGCCGCGGAAGTTCCTTGCCCCATTGCCCGCCGCCCCAAAGCCTGGCCATGCCGTCTCTCCTTTCCCTGGTGATGCCTCCGGCCGGGTGCGGTTATTGGCAGCCCCGGCCGCACGCCACGGGTCTTCCCGGGTTCGACGCGCAGATTTTCGCTTCTTTTCCCTTGACAAGGCCGGCTTATGGTTTAAGTTGCCTTGCCGGCGTCGTGTGAATCGGCCCATCCCAGCGCAAGGGCCTCACTTGTGCGTCGAAAGACGTTGCGAGTGGGGCCCGATTTACAGGCTTCCGCAACGTCTTGCCGCACGTTCATGCCGGTGCGCCGGTCCCGGACCCTGCACTTGTCATTGTAGCAAAGCCGCGGCGGACGGGAAACATTTTCTGCGCCGGCCGTGCCACACTGCGGATGCGGTTTCGACCCGGAAGTGAGCCCTTACCCGGGCGCGGCTCTGGCAGGCGATGCCGGGCTGAAGGCAGGAGATGGCAAGTCGCGTGAGCCGTTCAGCGGCGGCGGAACCGCCGGCCCGCCAGGGCGGCCGCGACCGCGCTGCCGAGAAGGACGAGCGTGGCAGGCTCGGGAATCGGCGGCGTCGGCGTGATGGGCGTCGGGCCGCCGCCCCCGCCGCCGCCGTTGCCCGGCGCGCCGCCGCCGCCGCCACCGCCGCCTCCGTAGTACGGCGCTGCCTGGCCAGAGTAACTCTCGATCGGGGCCACGGCCAGGCCGGTCGGATGCTGGATGGGCCGTTCGCGCGGACGCCAGTCAACCGGCAGTTCCGTCGTCCCGACCAGTGCGACGCGCGTGTCGCCCGTCTGTTGCCCGCGCGACGCCACCAGCGACAGGCTCAGGCCCATCTGCGAAAGGAACGTCGGCAGGATGCCCAGGTCCAGGCCCACGGCCAAGGCTGTCTGCGGCTCATCGACGGGCGGCGGGGCCACGCGCCGGCCGAAGCGGTCAGTCGTGCCGCCGATGTCCGCCGCTTCAAGACGCGAGAAGTGCTCCACGTCCAGGTAGGCGCGCGGCTGAAGGCCGAGGCCCTCGAAATCGGTCGGGCGGCTGGTACCCGGAATCTCAAGCGCCACGATCATCTGGGCGTTGACGTGCGGCCGGATGTAACTGATGCTCGTCTCGGCCGCTTCCGCCCAGGAGCCCATGCGGCCCAGGGGGCGGCCGGTCATGACGCGGCCGAACCCACCGGGGTTCAGACTCATCATCGCCGTGCTGCCCAGCGGCACAGAACGCTCATCCAAGTCGGACCCCACCAGGCCATGCACGTCGGTGAACGTGTAGGATGCCAGCCGCGCGATCGGCGCAGGGTCGTCCGGCGCATGCAGCACAAGCGTTTTGGGGGTCCTGCGGTTATCCGCAACGGCGGCGTCCGCAGCCACTGCGAGGGCCATGCCGGCGTCCGCAACGGGGGCGGGAGAGGTTAGGTACAGGCTTGCGGCCTCCTTGGCCGACGGTTCGGCAAGGCTGCCAGCAGGCAGATCGAGCGTGGTGGCCGAGAACATCCCCGCATAGGGGGCCGCCCACCCGCTGGACGAGGCAATCACCAGGCATATCGCGGCCGCAGCAAGGCCGCGGACTCTCGTCTTGCGATTCGGCATCGCCTACCTCCGCACGGGTATGCGCAGACGGCACATACCACTCGTAGCGGTCCGGACAGACCGTATCCGGTCTATCGCACGACTGCTTGTTCCTGCCACTTCCCCGGGTGCATCGGCAGAATAGTAGATCCTGCCATTGGGAGTATACGTCAAACGGTCGGGAATGCAAGTCGGGGGGAAACGAAATGCGCCGCCAGGCCCGGAGTGGGCCGGCGTTGCACGCAGGACGGCCGACAGTGCGCCGGCCGCGTTGGCGTCGCCGGGCTTCGCCCCGGCGTAGCGGGGCTTTGCCTCGGTGAAGTCGGGCCGCTCAACCGGAGTCCCGGGAACTTCTGAAGGCCACCGGAGTCCAGTCGATCGAGCGGCCCGTGGTGCTCAATTGTCAGCCGGGGGCGGAAGGATTGCGGCGCGCGCCCCTTGGTCGTCGCAACCCCGGCCCCCGGCCAGGCGGCCACAGCCGCCACGGGTTCGCTGCATCACCCGCTTCAAACCTACCGATGCGGCCGCGGGCGTCAAGTAAACCCGGGCGGAGTTGCCTCACCCCCGCGCAACCCTGTGCATTTGCACGACTTGCGCAAGCCCGCGACGCGCCCGCCGTGCCGGAAACGTGCAGCGCGCACCCGAAAACCTTGCGGAAAACGGCACGGTTCAACGGCGGCTTGAAGCATCGGACGGCTGTGGCACGGCCGGCCTGCCCGGCCGTGGGAAACAGCGGCGGCCCTCCGCCACGGCCGGGCAGGCCGGCCGTGCCATATCTGTCGGGGCTTACCCGGAACCGAACCATGGCGGAAATGACATTCGGGCAGGACTACACCAGCGACACCAGGCTGGCAAACTCGGCCAGGCGGGCCAGGGCCCGATTCGTGGTGGGGATGCCAGCCTCCTGGACGGCCGCCAGGGGGTTCAGGCCCGCGGCTACGACTATTCCAGCGCGGCCGTGATCAACGGGAATCTCGACGAGCGGGCGGCTGGGTTCACCCACCAGCGCCAGGCTGCACAGGCCCGCCTCATCCATGTGCTGGATGACCTTGCGCACGTGCGGCAGGGCGACCGCGGGGACCTCGCGGAAACTGGCCCCGATGAGGCCGTTGCCGGTGCGCGAGGCCTCCAGGACGCTGGCCATGCCGGCCTTGATGAAGATTTCGATGGGGTCCAGCGTTGTGCCGGAATACTGAATGATGTGCGTAAAGCGCCGCGGCTCTCCGTCGCGGATTTCCAGGAGGCCGCCGAACCGCGAGATCATCGGTATGCTTGCCGCGCGCAGCAAACCGTTCAGCGTTATGCTGCACACTGTGCCGATGACGGCTTCGCCCGAGGTGATCGCCAGGCCGGGCACTCCCTCGCCCGTCTGCGTGATGATGCCGAAGCGGCCCATGCCGAGCCGCGCCAGGATGACCGAGGCCATCACCCGGCGGGCGTCGTCCAGATACGCCGCCGGGACGGTCGAGACGTTCAGGATGACCGTGCCTGTGTGCCGGGAGAGGTCCAGCGTCATGTTGTAGGCGAGTTCGTCGGCGCGGGCGTCGATGAAGCCGACCTTGTCGATAATGAGGCTGGCGGCGAGTTCCCGCCGGCCGCGCTCCGTCAGTTGCCGCCCGCGGCGGCCGAGGTTGACCGTGAGGCCGGCCGTGTCCATTGCGTCGAGGTAGTTGCGGACCATGCGCTGTTCAAGGTCGATGCCCGCCAGGCGGAGGCCCCGGGCGATCTTCGTGCTGCCCAGGGGCCGGCCTGCCTCTTCCAGAACGCGCAGGATGGCCGTGACTTTGCGCTGGCTGTCGGGGTTGGCCATGGCGACCTTTTATAATCGCGTTTCCTTGGCCGCGATGCAAGCGTTACACCAGCCCCTGGGCCATCATGGCCTTGGCGACTTTGAGGAACCCTGCGATGTTGGCGCCGGCAACGAGGTTGCCCTTCTGGCCGTAGGCATCGGCGGCCTTGGTGCACTGCTCGTAGATGGAGTTCATGATGAGTTTCAGGCGGGCGTCAACTTCCTCGAAGGTCCAGGAAAGGCGCATGGAGTTCTGGCACATCTCCAGGGCGCTGGTGGCCACGCCGCCCGCGTTGGCGGCCTTTGCGGGGCCGAAGGCCACGTTGTTATCGAGGAAGACCTGGATGGCTTCGGGCGTCGACGGCATGTTGGCGCCTTCTCCCACGGCGAGGCAGCCGTTCTTGACGAGTTGCCTGGCGGCGGCCTCGTCGATCTCGTTCTGAGTGGCCGAGGGCAGGGCCACCTGGCAGGGCACGCTCCAGATGTCGGCGCAGCCCTCATGGTACTTGGCCGACGGGTGCCGCTGGACGTACTCCTTGATGCGGCCGCGCTCGACTTCCTTGATCTGCTTGACGGTGTCGATGTTGATACCTTTGGAATCGACGATGTAGCCGTTGGAGTCGGACACGGCGACGACACGGGCGCCCAGTTGGTGTGCCTTCTCGACGGCGTAAATGGCCACGTTGCCCGAACCGGAGACGACCACGTCGAGGCCCTTCCACGATTTGCCCTTGGCCTCGAGCATGCGCGTGACGAAGTAAACGAGGCCGTAGCCCGTGGCCTCGGTCCGCACGAGCGAGCCGCCCCACTCCAGGCCCTTGCCCGTCAGGACGCCCGTGTAGGAGTTGGTGAGCCTCTTGTATTGTCCGAACATGAATCCGATCTCGCGGCCGCCGACGCCGATGTCGCCGGCCGGGACGTCGGTGTCGGGCCCCACGTGGCGGAACAGTTCGGTCATGAATGCCTGGCAGAAGCGCATGACCTCGTTGTCGCTCTTGCCCTTGGGGTCGAAGTCGCTTCCGCCCTTGCCGCCGCCGATGGGCGTGGTCGTCAGGGCGTTCTTGAAGATCTGCTCAAAGCCGAGGAACTTGACGATGCCCAGGTACACCGACGGATGGAAGCGGATGCCGCCCTTGTAGGGACCGATGGCGCTTGAGAATTGGACGCGGAAGCCGCGGTTGACCTGGACCTCGTTCTTGTCGTTCATCCACGGGACGCGAAAGATCATCTGGCGCTCGGGCTCCACCATGCGCTCGAAGATCTTCATCTTGGCGAACTGGGGGTTCTTGTCGATGACGACCGCAACCGACTCGGCGACCTCGCGGACGGCCTGGTGGAACTCCGTCTCTCCGGGGTTCCTTGCCACGACCGTCTCCATCATGCGTTCCACAAACTCCTTCGACATGGCTTGTCTCCTGAAGGGGGGCGCCTGGTTTCCGGTTTTCAACGCACGCTGCCGGATTATGACCAACGGATACGGCAAATGCAAGCAGAATTTCCGTATTATTCGCCGGCGGTGCCATCATATACGGCAGCAGGCTGCCGCTAAAAGGCGGAAGGAACTGCCTGGTATGCGGGAGCGCTGTTCTACAACCGACTCACGGTCGCAGCAACCGCCGGGCCGGCCCGGAATCAGAGGGCCGCCCGTCGCCATGCAACTCGGCCTTACGCATGCTGCGGGATGCGAATCCTACGGTCTCGTGGGTTTTTGCCAGGGATTTGTTGACCAGCGGAGGCGGGCAGACTAAACTTCTGTGCTCCGCGCCTGTTATCATGAGGGGCAGATGAACGGGATTTTGTTGAGGGAAGACCTGGGGCCCGACGTGGTGCGCCTGCGCGTGTCGGCGGCGAAGATTGCCCGCAAGGCGAAGGCCGGGCAGTTCGTCATCCTCCGCGTCCGCGAGGACGGCGAGCGGTTTCCCTTGACCATCGCCGACTGCGACCCCGGCGGCGGCACCATCGACCTGATCTTCCAGGTCGTGGGCAAGTCCACCGCGCTGCTGGCCGGGATGGACCGGGGCGAGGCCATCCTGGACCTCGTGGGGCCGCTCGGCCTGCCGACGGAGATTGAGCGCTACGGCTGCGTGCTGTGTGTCGGCGGCGGGATCGGCGTCGCGCCGCTGTACCCCATCGCCAAGGCCCTCAAGGCCGCTGGGAACGTGGTTGTGGCTGTGCTGGGGGCGCGGTCGAAGAACCTCCTCATCCTGGAGAACGAGTTCTGCGCCGTGGCCGACGAGGTCCGCGTGGCCACCGACGACGGCACGTATGGCCGCAAGGGCTTCGTCACCGATGCCATCGCCGACCTGCTGGCCGAAGGACGGAAGTTCGACCGGGCCTGGGCCATCGGCCCTGTGCCGATGATGCGGGCCGCCACCGCGGGCGCCTCGGCCGCTGGCATCCCGACGCTCGTGAGCCTTAACCCCATCATGGTGGACGGCACGGGGATGTGCGGCGGATGCCGCGTTATCGTGGGCGGCCAGGTGAAGTTCGCGTGCGTCGACGGGCCGGAGTTCCCCGGCGACCAGGTGGACTTCGATTCGCTGGCCCGGAGGCTCGGCACGTACCGCGACCGCGAACGCCGCGACCACGAGGCGTGTCGGATTGGGCTGAATAGAAAGTGAGCAGTGCAGGGTGAAAAGCGCAAGGGTGGCAGTGCCAGCGTATGCGCGCCATAGCCGCGAGCCGAAGGCGAGCGCGCTTGCGGGGGGGGCCGCGATACTCGATGGCTGACGCCGAAGCGAAGAAGCCCGGCCGGCACAAGCGCATCGCGATGTCCGAGCGTCCGGCCGCGGTCCGCCGCGCAGACTTCGACGAGGTGCCGCTCGGCTATACGCCCGACGAGGCGCAGGCCGAGGCCCGCCGGTGTCTCCTCTGCAAGAAGCCGCAGTGCATCGCTGGCTGCCCGGTGGGCATCGACATTCCGGGCTTCGTCAGGCTTATCGCGGAAGGGAAGTTCGAGGAGGCGGCCGACCGCATACTTGTCGTCAACGCCTTGCCGGCGGTCTGCGGCCGGGTGTGCCCGCAGGAAACGCAGTGCGAGGTGAAGTGCGTCCTGGGGAAAAAGGGCGACCCGCTGGCCATCGGGAACCTGGAGCGGTTCGTGGCCGACTGGAAGCGAGAGCGCGGCACGTGCCCGCTGCCGCCCGCTCCGCCGCCGACGGGCCTGCGCGTGGCGGTCGTCGGGTCAGGCCCGGCGGGTCTGACGTGCGCGGGGGAACTCATCCTTCGCGGCTACGCCGTGACAATCTTCGAGGCGTTCCACAAGACGGGCGGCGTGCTGGTGTACGGCATCCCCGAGTTTCGCCTGCCGAAGGCGATCGTGCAGGACGAGGTGGACCGGCTGGCGGCGCGCGGCGTAAAGATCGTCACGAATGCGGTGATAGGCAAACTCGACACGGTTGACGACCTCCTGGGGGAGTTCGACGCCGTGTTCATCGGCGTAGGGGCGGGCGCGCCCGTGTTCCTGAACATTCCCGGCGAGGACCTGCTGGGGGTATACTCGGCCAACGAGTACCTGACGCGGACGAACCTGATGCGCGCGTATGACCGCGCGCGGGCCGACACGCCCATCCTGCGGTCGAAGCGCGTGGCCGTGGTGGGCGGCGGAAACGTGGCGATGGACTCGGCCCGCACGGCCCTGCGCCTGGGGGCCGAAGAGGTGTACATAGTTTATCGGCGTAGCCGGGCCGAGATGCA
>Ga0194112_10000633_pt1 | contig 51486 bp, 39 predicted proteins | sample TA2MahC400mmetaG_FD_146191 | JGI IMG/M metagenome (GOLD analysis project Ga0194112, IMG submission 146191) | Freshwater microbial communities from Lake Tanganyika, Tanzania - TA2015016 Mahale Deep Cast 400m | ecosystem: Environmental > Aquatic > Freshwater > Lake | place: Tanzania: Lake... | reverse complement strand
GCGCCTGCTGCGCCGCAGCCGTCTTCACCTGATCCACCAGGATCTTCTCGTCGGCGGCGAACTGTTCGGGGGCCAGCGCCTGCGCCTGCGCCAGCACCCGCACCTTGGATTCGGACACCTCACCGGCACAGAACGCCGCCTTGGTCTCCGGCATGTTCTCCAGAGCCGAAGCCACCGCCACCTGACGGCGGCACACCGACCCCGGCTCCCCCGACATCGCGGTCAGCCAGGCGGTAGTAGACCCGAACCCTCGCCGGCGGGGCAGACCACGGCGTTCGGCTTCGGTGACCAGGACGGCCCGCTGTGCCTCGACCTGGGCGGCGAGGCGGCCCAGCCGGCCCAGCTCAGCCACCAGCCCATCATCCGACAGGCTCTTGGGGGCCGGCATGTCCGGCGTTCCCATCGCAGCAGCGTGTCCGACGCTCATGACAACTATCTATCACCCGACAGTGACACAAACCACACCGGCCAGCAGCAACACCAGATGAGGGCACCGGCGCCCAGGGTGACCCGCTCATATCATCAGAGTCGTCAGGAGAACGGGGGCCTCCGGTGAAACCTACAAGGAGCTCTCAAGCGCTGGCCGTGCTCCTAACTGCCGTAGTCCTGGCCGCGTGTTCTGGGCAGGGCGCCAGCTCCACGAGTGGCACCTCCTCCGCCGTTTCGACCACAACGGTACGGACCACGACGGGCGGACCCACGTCTGGCGGAATGCAGGGAACCTGGCTGCTCGAGAGCATCACGGTGTATGGACGACCAGTCGTCATCCCTCTCGAGTCCCCTCGGTGGTCCGGCCCTCCGATCTTCAGGTTCTGGAGCGACGGCCGGGTTACCGGCCACCTCCCCTGCAACGCTGTCAGCGGCTCCTACGAGTTCGACGGCCACATCCTCACGTGGGACATGAGAAGCGAAGCCATCGCATGCCTAGAGCCGGAGGGTGTCATGCAGGCTGAGGAACAGCTCCACAGCCTGCTCTGGAGCGACACCGTGAGTGTCGAGTTCGATGAACAGGACTCCGCGCTAGCGACTCTGTTCGCTGGTGACTACGTTGTCGCCACGTTCAGGCGAGCGCCAGCAGGTTGACGACCGCCGGGAACCCGCCTTACCCCTGCCCCTGGAAATGGTGTACTTAGCAAGCAGCACCCCAGGGGACGGCGGTCACCCTTGGGGGTGCTTCGGGGTCGGCGGCGCCGTCCCCCGGCACTCGGCAGCACCGACAGGTACGCTTCTGGCATCGGCTCCCGGGGGGTGTGGAGCGACCCCCTCGGGATGGGGCGGGTCGCCGGGCACCACACCCCGGGAGGGAACCATGAGCACCGGACCAACCACCGGTCGCCACACGCTGCCGGCCAGGTGGTTGGCACAAGCCCTGGCAGTGGCGATGCTGCTGCTGGTCGCAGGCTGCGGCGGCGACTCGGTCGGTGACACCACCACCCTCACGGCAGACAACGCCACGGCGGCGGTCACCCCGACCTCGGCGGCGGTCACCACCACCACGGCAGCTGTCGCGGTCGCCGGTCTGGTGTGGTCCAGGGTGCAGCATGACGAGGCGATCTTCGCCGACCCCCGCGGCCAGCAGGGAATGCTGTCGGTGACGGCGGGGGGTCCGGGTCTGGTCGCCGTCGGCTGGGACGAGTCCGGCGGTGATGGGGATGCGGCGGTGTGGACCTCTCGCGATGGCCTGTCGTGGTCCCGGCTGCCGCATGATGAGTCGATCTTCGGCGGCCCCGGCCGGCAGGTGGTGTACTCGGTGGTGGTGGGGGGTCCGGGTCTGGTCGCCGTCGGCAGCGACTGCTCCGGCGGCGATTGGGGTGATTGCGATGCGGCGGTGTGGACCTCTCGCGATGGGTTGATCTGGTCGCGGGTGCCGCACGATGGGGCGGTGTTGGGCGGCCCCGGCTGGCAGTTGATGTTCTCGGTGACGGTCGGGGGCCCGGGTCTGGTCGCCGTCGGCCGGGCGGTGTGGACCTCGGCGGATGGGTTGATCTGGTCGCGGGTGCCGCATGACGAGGGGGTCCCCGGTGGCGGGACGATGCTCGAGGTGACGGCGGGGGGTCCGGGACTGGTCGCCGTCGGGTGGGAGGGGGAGACCTACGAAGGCGATACCGATGCAGCGGTGTGGGTGAGCCCACCCCCCGGATAGAACACAGCAGTGGACGACTCCTCTCCGGCCCATTCCCGCACGCTCGCCCAGGGGACGGTTCCCTCCCCGGTGGCCGGGAGAGAAGCGGACCGTTCCCCCTCCCGGCCCAGCGGGAGGGGGGCGGGGGGGAAGGGGCGCCAAGGGCGCGACTGGGCCTTGGTCGCGCCCTTCGCTTCCCCCTCCGGCCCTGACGGGCCACCTCCCCCGTCCCCACGGGGGAGGAGAAGATGGCTTCCCCCTCCCGGCCCAGCGGGAGAGGGCCGGGGGGAGGGCTGCGGAGGGCGCGGCGGAGGCTTACGTGTGCAGCAACCCCCTCCGGCTCCTCGAGGACTCGGAGCCACCTCCCCCGTTGCCACGGGGGAGGCAAGACCCGGCGCCCCTCCGGCGGCCCGCAAAGCCTCGCCACCCACTCCCCCGTTCCCACGAAGGAGACGAAGGAGAGGCTCACCAGACGGCACCGCGCGCCGGCCCCACCCCCAACCGGCCGAAGCGCTCCTACCCCGCCAGCATGGTCAGGAGCAGCCGCGACGGTTCCAGGGCGACGACCGAGTGCGGCTCGTGAGCGTCGAGGCGCAGCCAGGCTTCCGGGCCCATCTCGAAAGTGTCGCCGCCCGCGCCTACCCGGAACCGGCCGGACAGCACCTGCAGGATCGCCGGCACGCTCGCGGTGTGCTCGGTGAGTTCCTGGCCGGTGTCGAAGGCGAAGAGCACCAGGCGCACCCGGTCGTCGGCGTGCAAGACGCGGCTGAGGGTGCCACGCTCGGGAACCTCCACCCGGTCGGTCAGATCTGAGATCAGCGTGTAGGACATGGCCCCATCTTGGCCGATCGGCTCGGGGCCCGCCCCCCCGGCAGCCACCGTTGGGTACCCCGCTCCTTCCGGTAGCCTCCCCGCTCGCCGCCCCGACCGGGAGAAGCTATGAGCGGTGCCGTAGAGGCCACCGGGCTGGTGAAGCGATACAAGGAGGTGACCGCCCTCGACGGGCTGGACCTCCACGTCCCCGAAGGCACCGTCCTGGCCCTGTTGGGCCCCAACGGCGCCGGCAAGACAACGGCCGTGTCGATCCTGGCCACCCTGCTGCAGCCCGACGCCGGTTCGGCCACAGTGGCCGGGGCCGACTTGCTCGCCTCCCCGGCCGAGGTGCGGCGGCGCATCGGCCTCTCCGGGCAGTTCGCCGCCGTCGACGAGCACCTCACCGGGTTCGAGAACCTGGACATGATCGGCCGCCTCTACCACCTGGGGCGCGCCGCAGCGCGAGCGCGGGCGCGGGCGCTGCTCGAGCGCTTCAACCTCACCGCCGCGGCCGATCGACCGGTCAAGACCTACTCGGGGGGCATGCGGCGCCGCCTCGACCTGGCCGGGGCCATCGTCGCCGAGCCCCCCGTGCTGTTCCTCGACGAGCCCACCACCGGCCTCGACCCGCGCGGCCGCACCGAGATGTGGGGGGTGATCCGCGCCCTGGTCGGCCGGGGAACCACCCTGCTGCTCACCACGCAGTACCTGGAAGAGGCCGACCAGCTGGCCGACGACATCGTGGTCATCGACCACGGCCGGGAGATCGCCCACGGCACCGCCGATGAGCTCAAGGCGCGCGTCGGAGGCGAACGCATCGAGATCACCGTCACTTCGCCCGACGCCGTCGAGCCGGCCCGCCTGATCCTGGATCGCTTCTCGGACGGCAGGGCCCAGGTGGCGCGCTCCCGCACCGTCACCGCCCCCATCTCGGGAGGCCCGGGGGCATTCCGGGAGGTGCTGGCGGCCATCGAGGAGGCCGCCATCGCCGTCTACGACGTGGGGCTCCGCCGGCCGACGCTCGACGACGTGTTCCTCGCTCTCACCGGGCACGCGGCGCAGCCGTCCGAAGAAGCGGAACCCAACGGGGAGGCATCGTGAAGGGCCTGCTCCGGCTGGCCGTCGACAGCCACGTCATCGCCAAACGGAACGTCATCAAGATCAAGCGCGTCCCCGAGGTCCTGGTCTTCGTCCTGATCTCCCCGATCATGTTCGTGCTGTTGTTCGCCTACGTCTTCGGGGACTCCATCGCCATCCCCGGAGGCTCCTACCGGGAGTTCCTCATCGGGGGGATCTTCGCCCAGACGGTGGTGTTCGGCGCCACCTTCACCGGCGCCGGCCTGGCCGACGACATGCAGAAGGGCATCATGAGCCGCTTTCGCGCCCTGCCCATGTCGCGGGCGGCGGTGCTGGTGGGACGTACGGCGAGCGACGTCATCTACAACGTGCTGTCGCTGGCCATCATGGCGATCACCGGCTTGATCGTCGGCTGGCGGCTCCACACCGGCCCGCTCGAAGCCGCCGCCGGGTTCGCCCTACTGCTCGCCTTCGCCTACGCCTTCTCCTGGGTGATGGCCTACGTCGGCCTGCTGGTGCCCAGCGTCGAGGTGATCAACAACGCCTCGTTCATGGTCATCTTCCCGCTGACCTTCATCGCCAACACCTTCGTGCCCTCCGAGAACCTGCCGGGGGTGCTGCGGGCCTTCGCCGAATGGAACCCGGTGTCGGCAGTGACCCAGGCCGCCCGGGAGTTGTTCGGCAACATCCCCCCCGGCACGCCCGAACCGAGCGTCTGGCCGCTGCAGAACGCGGTGGCCTACACCCTCATCTGGGTGGTGGCGATCATCGCCGTGTTCGCCCCACTGGCGGTCAACCGGTACCGCCGCCGGCCGTAGCGCCGCCCCGGTACCACTCCACGGTGCGGCGCAGGCCCTCTTCCAGCGGGGTCCAGGCCTCCCAGCCCAGCACCTTCGCGGCCCGGCCGGGGTCGATCACCGAGCGAGCGATGTCCCCCGGCTTGGGGTCGGTGAACTCGGGGCGCATGGGGAAGCCGGTGATCTGGGCCAGCATCTCGTACAAGGCCAGGACCGAGGTCTCCCGGCCGCTGCCGATGTTCAGCAGCACCCCCCTGCCCCGGTCGGCCGCCCGGGCGAAGGCATCGGCCGCATCCCCCACGTAGACGTAGTCGCGGGTCTGGCTGCCGTCGCCGAAGATGACCGGCCGCCGCCCCTCCAGCATGGCCTTGGCGAAGATGGCGGTGACCCCCCCTTCCAGTCCCGGGTCCTGCCGCGGGCCGTAGATGTTGGCCATGGCGAGGAGCACGTACTCCAGGCCGTAGGCCTCCCGGAACCAGCGGAAGTAGTCCTCCACGATCTTCTTGGTGATGCCGTAGGGCGACTCGGGGTGCCGGGCGGTGCGCTCGGTGGCCGGAAGCCGGGCCCCGCCCCCGTAGATGGCCCCGCCGGAGGAGGCGAAGACCACCCGACGCGCCTCGGAGCGCACTGCGGCCAGCAGCACATTCACCGTGCCCAGCACGTTGATCGAGGCGTCCTTGAGCGGGTCATCCACCGAGGGCCGGACCTTCGACTGGGCCGCCAGGTGGAAGATCACCTCCGGGGCGAAGCGGGCGGCGGCGTCGCCGAGTTCCGGGGCGCGGATGTCCATGACCAGCACCGCCACCTTGCCCCGGCGCCGAGCCGCGGCCAGGTGCTCCATGCGCCCGGAGGAGAGGTCGTCGACGACCTGGACCTCCCAACCGCCGTCGACCAGCAGGTCGACCAGATGGCTGCCGACGAAGCCGGCGCCTCCGGTCACCATCGCCTTCCGGCTCATCCCCGCACCTCCTTGGACATCAGCGTCCGAGGCCCCGGTACTCAAGGCCCGCCGCCTCCACCGCGTCACGATCGAGCAGGTTGCGGGCGTCGACCACCGCCCGGCCCCGCATCACCGCCGCCAGCGCCGCCGGTTCGAGAGCGGCGAACTCCTCCCACTCGGTAGCCACCAGCAGCACGTCGGCCCCCGCGGCCGCGGCCACGGCGTCGGGCACGAGCACCACCCCCGGCAGGTCCACCCGGGCGGCCGGGTCGTAGGCCTGCACCGATGCCCCGGCCGCCGTCAGGCGTTCCGCCAGCGCCACCGCCGGGGAGCTGCGCGTATCTGCGGTACCGCCCTTGAAAGCCAGGCCGAGCAGCCCGACCACCTTCCCTTGGAGCCCCCCGGCGGCGGTGCGCACCTTGGCCGCCACCCGGTCCAGCTGGTCGTCGTTCGTTTCGACCACGGCCCGCAGCAGCTTGAGGTCGTGGCCGTGGTCGCCGGCGGCGGCCACCAAGGCGCGCACGTCCTTCGGGAAGCAAGATCCCCCGTATCCCGGCCCCGGCCGAAGGTAGTGGGGGCCCACTCGCGGGTCGAGGGACAGGGCCACCAGCACGTCGCCGGCATCGGCCCCTACCGCCTCGGCCAGGTGGGCGATGGCGTTGACGAAGGTGAGCCGGGTGGCCAGGTAGGCGTTGGCGGCGTACTTGGCCAGTTCGGCGGAGGCCGCGCCGCCGATCACGACCGGCGCGCCGAAGGGCTCATGCAGACCGGCCACCAGTGCGGCGGCGTCGCGATCGTCGGAGCCCACCACCACCCGGTAGGGGTGCAGCACGTCCTGCACCGCCCGCCCCTCCTGCAGGAACTCCGGATTGACCACCACCGGGGCCGCGCACCCCAGTTCCCGCAGGAACGCGGTCAGGCGGGCCGCCGTGCCGGGGGGCACCGACGACTTGATCACCAGCGGGGTCGAGGGGCCGACCACGGCGGCCACCGCGGCCAGCGCCGCCATGACGAAGGAGAGATCGACCCTGCCTCCGGCGCCCTCGGGGGTGGGCACCGCCACGAACACCGCCTCGGCATCTGCTGCCGCCGCGGCGTTGTCGGCGCAGAACTCCAGACGGCCCGCAGCGACGCCGGCCGCCACCAGGGCCGCCAGCCCAGGCTCGGTGATGGGCGATTCGCCGGCCTGCAGGGCTGCCAGTCGGCGGGCATCGGCCTCTCCCACCCGCACCCGGTGGCCGGCGTGGGCGAAGCCGGCGGCGGTGGTCAGCCCCACATAGCCCGCACCGAGGACGGCGAGACGCCGGGGGGCCGCGGGCGCGGCGTGATCAGGAGCCGGGGCCATCGGCCCCGACGATAACCACCAGGTCGGTATCCCGCGGCATCGATCCCTGCTCCACCCGGCCGTAACCCAGGAACGCCTGCAGCGCCTCGGCCTGAGTGAGGTAGCGCCCCTGGGCGACCACCAGAGTCGTGGCGTAGTCTGCCCTTCCGCTGTCGCCGACGGAGACCACCTCCCAACCGGCCTCGCGCAACCGGTCGGCCACCGCCCCCGCCGAGCCCGCCACCCCGTTGCCGTTCAGCACCGCTACCCGGCCCTTCTCCCGGAGCGCCCCGATGAGCGGCTCGCCCGCCCGGAAGGCGGCGAAGGCCTCCCCGGCCTGGGGCTGACGCGCCACCACGTAGGAGACCCCGTTCTCCTCCAGGCCGTCCACCGGCAGGGTGAGCGCCTCCACGCTCTCGGGAGTCAACGAGCGCATCGACCAGGCCACCTGGATGATCTCGTCCTCACCCAGCGCGTTGTCGGCGGTGACGAACTTCTTCAGGCTGCGCAGCAGATCGGTGAACCCTCCCACCGACGAGGGCCGCTCCACCTGGGTGAACAGGGCCATCAGCAGCTCCTGCTGACGCCGGGTGCGGCCGAGGTCGCTGGCTTCCAGATAGACCCACGCACCGTTGCGCAACTCCTGGTAGCTGCGGGAACGGGCCAGAGCCAGGGCGGTGCGCCCGTCGAGGGTCTGCGGGCCGGCGGGCACGTTGAGCTTGGCCTTGCGATCTCGCGCCGGGTAGGGGAAGGTCATACGCAACCCCCCCACGGCATCCACCACCCCGGCGAAGCCGGCGAAGTCCACCTGCAGGTAGTGGTGGATGGGCAACCCGGTGAACTCCGACACGGCCGCCACCAGCCGGGAGGCGCCATCATTGAAGAAAGCATTGATGCGGTCGGTGCGACCGTTGATGGTGACCTTGGTGTCGCGAGGGATGCTGAGCATCTGCACCCCGCCCTGCTGGGGCAGCACCTGGACCAGGATGATGACGTCCGCTCGCTGCCCGCCGTAGGAGCCGTAGCCCTCCCAATCCTCGGGCAGGTCGGCCCGGCTGTCACTGCCCACGAGAAGGAAGGTGCGGGGGTCGCTGAGGCTCGGCGGGACGCGGGTCAGGCCGAGCTCACCGGCATCGAGGGTCGCCACCGCCCCGGTCACCTGGCGCGCCGCCCACCACACCGCCCCCAGGCCCCCGAAGATCCCCAGGTTGGCGGCGATCAGGAAGCCGATCAGGGCCCGCTTGGGCCAGCGGCGCTTGACGGCCGCGTCGGCCCCGGGTTTCGGAGCCGGGCCCGGCTTCGGGGCGAGCGGAGGCGTGGGAGGCACGTAGCTCATGGCGAGGGTGGTCGCCACCGTTATACCAGGGGGGCGGAATTGTGCCTTCACCTCACCGACCCAGTCTGAGGGAGCCTCAGGCGGAGCGCACCGTGTGCACCTCTCCGGCGTACAGCACCCGGCGCCCCGAGGCGGTGACGACCTCCAGGCCGCCGTCCACCCTCACCGCCACCGCCCGGCCCTGCCCCCCCGGTTCCCAGGTGACCTCCCGGCCCAGGGTGGCGCAGCAGGCGGCGTACTCGGCGCGGCCCCAGGCGTCGGGGCCCGCCGCCGCCCGGCTCAGGAGGTCCCGCGCCCAGCCTTCGGCCAGCCGCGTCGCCACCTCCGGGCCGGGGTCGTGCTCGTACAGGGCACCGGCCCCCTCCACCGCAGACGCCGGCCAGTGGAGGTTCACCCCCAGGCCGGCCGCCACCACGCCCCCCCGGGCCTCGGTCAGCACACCCCCCACCTTGCGACCGCCGGCGACCAGGTCGTTGGGCCACTCCAGGCGCACGGCACCCCCCAGGACCCGCCGCGCCGCCAGGCCGGCCGCCAGGGTGAGCCGGGGCCACGCCGCCTCCGGCCAGGTGGGACGGAACGCCAGGCTGGCGGCCACCGCCCGCGGGGCCGCCTCCCAGGCCCTCCCCCGGCGCCCCCGGCCGGCCGTCTGCCGGTCGGCCACGACCAGCACCGGCCCGGCGTCGGCGAGCAGAAAGGCGTCATCCTGAGTGGAGGCGGTCACCTCCACCCGGCGGAACGCATAAGGTGTATCCCTCATCACGGTCCACGAAGTCCAAGAAGCACCGCCGGGCGAGGATAACGGGAGAGGCGTGGGCACCGAGGAGCGCATCGAGCAACTGCGCCGACTGCGCCGCGAGGCGGAGGCCGAGCGGCGCGCCCCGGCACCCGGGAAGGGCTCCGCCCGGGAGCGCCTGGCCGCCCTGCTCGACCCGGGCACCTTCACCGAGATCGACAGCCTGGCGCGGCACCGGGCCCACGGCTTCGGGATCGAGGCCCGCCGCCCCGCCGGCGATGCCGTGGTGACCGGGTGGGGCACCATCGACGGCCGCACCACCTTCGTGTTCTCCGAGGACTTCACCGTCTTCGGCGGAAGCCTCGGGGAGGCGGTGGGCGAGAAGATCTGCAAGGTGATGGACCTGGCCCTGGACAACGGGGCGCCGATCATCGGCCTGAAAGATTCCGGTGGGGCCCGCATCCAGGAGGGGGTCATCTCCCTGGACGCCTACGGCGAGATCTTCCGGCGCAACGTGCAGGCCTCCGGGGTGATCCCCCAGATCTCCGTGATCCTCGGGCCCTGCGCCGGCGGAGCGGTCTACTCGCCGGCCATCACCGACTTCGTGTTCCAGGTCAACGGGGCCAGCCACCTGTTCATCACCGGCCCCGACGTGATCAAGGCCGTCACCGGGCAGGAGGTGGACTTCGCCACCCTGGGCGGGGCCCACAGCCACGCCTCCATCTCCGGGGTGACCCATTTCGTCGCCGCCGATGAAGCCCAGGCGGCCGAGGAGGTGCGCTACCTGCTCTCGTTCCTCCCTCAGAACAACCTGGAGGCTCCCCCCTCGTTCGCCCCTGAGGATCGTCCCGACCGCATGGACCCGGGCCTGGCCACCCTCCTCCCCGACTCCCCCAACCAACCGTACGACATGGCCGCCCTGGTCGAGAAGGTCGTCGACGACGGCGACTTCTATCAGGTGCACCGCCACTGGGCGCGGAACATCGTGGTGGGCTTCGCCCGCCTCGACGGCCGCACCGTCGGGATCGTGGGCAACAACCCGACGGTGCTGGCCGGCACCCTCGACATCGACGCCTCGACGAAGGCCGCCCGCTTCGTGCGCTTCTGCGACGCCTTCAACATCCCCCTGGTCACCTTCGTCGACGTCCCCGGCTTCCTGCCCGGCCTGAGCCAGGAGCACGGCGGGATCATCCGCCACGGGGCCAAGCTGCTCTACGCCTACTGCGAGGCCACCGTCCCCCGGCTGACGGTGATCACCCGCAAAGCCTACGGGGGGGCCTACGTGGTCATGAACTCCCGTTCGGTGGGAGCCGACCTCGCCTTCGCCTGGCCCACCGCCGAGATCGCCGTCATGGGGGCCCAGGGAGCGGTGAACGTGATCTACCGCAAGGAACTGGAGCAGGCTTCCGACCCCGAGGCACGGCGGGCGGAGCTGGCCGCCGACTACGAGGGGCGCTTCTCCAACCCCTACGCAGCAGCGGAGCGCGGCCTCGTCGACGAGGTCATCGACCCCCAGGAGACCCGCCCGCGCCTCATCCGGGCGCTGGCCATGCTGCGCCACAAGCGGGGCAACCCGCCCGGCAAGAAACACGGCAACATCCCGCTATAGGAGGCCGGCGCGTGGAATCGGTGCTCATCGCCAACCGCGGAGAGATCGCCGTCAGGGTGATCCGGGCGGTGCGCGAGATGGGGATGCGCTCCATCGCGGTCTACTCCGACCTCGACCGGGATGCCCTCCACACCCGCCTCGCCGACGAGGCCTGGAACGTCGGTCCCGCCCCCGCCGCCGAGTCCTACCTCAACATCGCCGCCATCCTGGAGGCGGCGGCCGCCAGCGGGGCCGAGGCCATCCACCCGGGCTACGGGTTCCTGGCGGAGAACGCCGGCTTCGCCGGCCGGGTCATCGAAGCGGGCCTCGTGTGGGTGGGGCCCCCGCCGGAGGCCATCGCCACCATGGGCGACAAGATCGCCTCGCGGCGCGCCGCCGAAGCGGCCGGCGTCCCCGGCGTGCCCGGCACCCTGGAGCCGGTGCGCCGCGCCGCCGACCTGCGGGCCGTCGCCGACGCCTACGGCTTGCCCATCGTGGTGAAGGCGGCCCACGGCGGGGGAGGCCGGGGCCTGCGGGTGGTGCGCCGCAGCGAGGACCTGGACCGCTCCTTCGAAGCGGCCCGCCGCGAGGCCGACGCCTACTTCGCCAACCCCGAGGTCTACGTGGAGCGTTACCTGGAGGGCCCGCGCCACGTCGAAGCCCAGGTGCTGTGCGACCGCCACGGCAGCGCCGCCTTCTTGGGGGAGCGGGACTGCTCGCTGCAGCGCCGCCACCAGAAGCTGGTCGAAGAGGCCCCTTCACCCGCGTTGACGGCGCGCCAGCGTCGCGAACTGGGCAAGGCCGCCGTGGCCCTGGCCCGGGCCACCCGGTACGAGGGCGCCGGCACGGTGGAGTTCCTCCTCGATCGCGCCGGGGACTTCTACTTCCTCGAAATGAACACCCGGCTCCAGGTGGAGCACACCGTCACCGAGGCGGTCACCGGACTGGACCTGGTCAAGGAGCAACTGCGCCTCGCCGCCGGTGAGCGCCTCGGCTTCGACGAGGTGACGCCGCGCGGCCACGCCGTCGAATTCCGCATCAACGCCGAGGACCCCGGCCGGGGCTTCCAACCCCAGCCGGGGGTGATCACCGCCTACCGCGAGCCCGGCGGCCCCGGGGTCCGGGTGGACTCCGGCTACGAGGCGGGGGCGGCCGTCAGCCAGTACTACGACAACCTCATCGCCAAGCTGGTGGTCTGGGGGGCCGACCGGGGCGAGGCGCTGGCCCGGGCGCGGCGCGCCCTGGGCGAGTTCCACATCGGCGGCTTGCCCACCACCCTGCCCTTCCACCGTCTCATCCTGGACCTGCCCGCCTTCCGCGACGGCACCCACGACACCCGCACCGTGGAGGCGGAGACCGACCTCTCCGCCTTGATCCAGCCCGAGCCCGAGCCTCCCCCCGAGCCCGCCGCGGCGGCCCGGGCGGTCACCGTCGAGGTCGGGGGCCGCCGCTTCGAGGTGCGCCTGTGGGCTCCCGAGCCGCCCGCCGGCAACGGGGCCAGGCGGCCGCCCTCCCGGCGGCGCTCGACCACGCCCGCCAACCTGGAGATGGCCGAGCCCGCCGGCCTGATCACCGCCCCGATGCAGGGCACCATCGTCAAGGTGCACCATCGCGCCGGCGAGGCGGTGGAGGCCGGCGAGCCCCTCTTCGTCCTCGAAGCCATGAAGATGGAGAACGAACTGCGTGCCCCGGCGGCCGGGCAGATCATCGACCTGCGGGTGCGGGAGGGGGACCTGGTCTCGACCGGGCAGGTGCTGGCCATCGTCCGCTGAGGCAACGTCGGCCCGCCTGCGTTCAAGAAAACGCCCCGGCAGAAGGCGCGACAGGGTCCGCGCCGCGCTAGCGTCCCGGCGACGTCGATGGGAGCCTGAGACACATGGATGCCCTCATTGCGGCTCGATGGCAGTTCGGGATCACGACGATCTACCACTTCCTCTTCGTGCCCCTCACCATCGGCCTGGCCCTGGTGGTGGCGATCCTGGAGACGATGTGGGTGCGGCGCCGGGATCCGAAGTACCTGCGGGCGACCAAGTTCTGGGCGAAGCTATTCCTGATCAACTTCGCCATCGGGGTGGTCACCGGCATCGTCCAGGAGTTCCAGTTCGGCATGAACTGGTCGTCTTACTCCCGGTTCGTGGGCGACATCTTCGGCGCCCCCCTGGCGGTGGAGGGCCTGCTGGCCTTCTTCCTCGAGTCCACCTTCCTGGGCTTGTGGATCTTCGGCTGGGACCGCCTCTCCCCCCGGGTCCACGCCGCCTGTGCCTGGCTGGTGTCGCTGGGCACGATCCTCTCGGCGTTCTGGATCTTGGCGGCCAATGCCTGGATGCAGAACCCGGTGGGTTATCGCCTGAATCCGGCAAAGGGGCGGGCGGAACTGGAGAGCTTCTTCGACCTGGTGCGCAACCCCATGGCCTGGCACCATCTCGGGCACACCATCCTGGCCTCCATCCTCACCGCCGGGGTGCTGATGCTGGCCATCAGCGGCTGGCACTTGCTGCGCCATCCCGACAGCCCGGTGTTCCGCCTCTCCTCGGCGCTGGCGGTGGCCCTGGTCCTGATCGCCAGCGTGGGCTCGGCCACCACCGGCCACTTCCAAGGGCAGGAGGTGGCCAAGATCCAGCCGATGAAGCACGCCGCCGTCGAAGCCCATTGGGAGACTGAGGGGCCGGCCGCCTTTTCGGTCGTGGCCATCCCCAACATGGCCGAGGGGCGGAACCTCTTCGACATCCGCATCCCTCGCCTGCTCAGCATCCTCACCTACCACTCCTGGACAAAGGAGGTGGTCGGCATCAACGACCTGCAGGCCGAGTACGAGGAGCGCTTCGGGCCCGGCGACTACCGCCCGCCGGTGGGCGTCGTCTACTGGTCGTTCCGCGCCATGGTGGGAGTCGGCTTCTTCCTGATCGGCTTCGGGGCCCTGGGCGCCTGGTTCCTGTACCGCAAGCGCCTCTACGAGACGAAGTGGTACCACCGGGTGGCCCTGCTCTCCCTGGGCCTGCCCTTCATCGCCAACATCACCGGATGGGTGGTCACCGAGATAGGCCGCCAGCCCTGGTCGGTGTACAACGTCCTGCTGGTGCGCGACTCGGTGTCGCCTTCGGTGAGCGCCGCCACGGTGCTCACCTCGCTCATCGGCTTCACCATCCTGTACGGGGCGCTGGCGGTGGTCGACGTGTACCTGATGGCGAAGTACGCCCGGGCGGGCGTCGGCGAAGAAACCACCCCGGCCGAGGTCGGCGCCGGCCTGGCCTACTAGGAGGACGCGATGATCGAGATCGACCTCAACTCGCTCTGGTTCTTGCTGATCGCGGTCCTCTGGATGGGCTACTTCTTCCTGGAGGGCTTCGACTTCGGTGTGGGCATCCTGCTGCCCTTCGTCGGCCGCGACGACCTCGACCGTCGCGTCGCCATCCGCACCATCGGCCCGGTCTGGGATGCCAATGAGGTGTGGCTGCTGGTGGCGGGCGGCGCCACCTTCGCCGCCTTCCCCGAGTGGTACGCCACCATGTTCAGCGGCTTCTACCTGCCGCTCTTCCTGATCCTGGTGGCCCTCATCCTGCGGGGAGTGGCCTTCGAGTACCGAGCCAAGGACCGCCGTCCCCAATGGCGGGCCTGGTGGGACCGGGCCATCGTCTTCGGGAGCGCCCTGCCGGCGCTGCTCTGGGGGGTGGCCTTCGGCAACATCGTGCGCGGCGTGCCCATCGACGCGGCGCGCGAGTACGCCGGCGGCTTCTGGAACCTGCTCAACCCGTACGCCCTGCTGGGCGGCTTGACCACGCTGCTCCTCTTCACCCTGCACGGGGCCACCTTCCTGGGGCTCAAGGCGGCGGGGCCGGTGGCCGAGCGCGCCCACCGCTGCGCCACCATCCTGGCCCCCGTCACGGTGGCGGTGGCCGGGGGATTCCTCGCCTGGACCCTGGTGGATGCCGCCGGGGGCAACCGCGGCAGCTTCCCCATGGGTGCCCTGATCCCCGTCGCCGGCGTGGCCGCCGCCGCCGTCCTGGCGTCGATCCCCCTGCTGCGGGCCAAGCGCGACGGCTGGGCCTTCGTCGCCACCGGGGTCACCATCCTGACCGCCACCCTGATGCTGTTCATGACTCTGTACCCCCGGGTGATGCCGTCGAGCAGCGAAGCCGCCTACAGCCTCACCATCTACAACGCTTCCTCGACGCCCACCACGCTGCGCACCATCTCCATCGTCGCCCTCATCTTCCTGCCCGTGGTGCTCGCTTACCAGGCCTGGTCGTATTGGGTGTTCCGCAAGCGGGTGACCCGGGAGCAACTGTCGCCGACCGGCTGACGCCGAACACCGGCGCGCCCGGCCCCGTAGACCGGCGCTTGTTCCGGCTGGGTCGGGGTGCCCGCTGGTTCCTGGCGGGGGCGGTAGCCCTGGGCCTGGCCGGAGCCGCCCTCGCCGTCGCCCGGGCGGTCCTCCTGGCCCGGGTCATCGCCGGCGGCTTCTTCGGGGAGAGCCCGGCCGCTCTCGGGCCCGCCCTGGCGGCCCTCGCGGTGGTCGCCGGGATGTCGGCGGCGGTGACCTGGGGGACTGAGGTGGCCGCCCATCACAGCGCCGCCGGGGTGAAGTCGGCCCTGCGGCGCGCCCTGCTGGAGGGCGTGGCCGCCCGCGAGGGCGCCGGAGAGAGCGCCGGGGCGCTGGCGGCGGCGGCCGGGCGAGGCATCGAAGCCCTGGACGCCTACTTCTCCCGCTATCTCCCCCAGATGGCCCTGGCGCTGGCCGTCCCGGCCGTCGTCCTGGGATGGATGTTCCCCCTCGACCCCCTGGCCGGGGGGATCGTGCTGGTGACCCTGCCCCTGATCCCGGTGTTCGGCGCCCTGGTGGGCAAGGCCACTCGCGCCCACGTCGCTCGCCGCTGGCAGGCCTTCTCGGACCTCGGCGCCGGGTTCCTCGACTCCCTGCGCGCCCTGCCCACGCTGAAGGTCTTCGGCCGCAGCGGTGACGCCGTGACGCGCTTCGCCGCCCTGGCCGACCGGCATCGCCGCCAAACCATGGGCACCCTGCGCATCGCCTTCCTCTCCGCGTTGGTACTGGAACTGGCCTCCACCATCTCGGTGGCGGTGGTGGCGGTGGCGGTGGGCCTGCGCGTGCTCGACGGAGGCTTGGGACTGCAGGCCGGGCTCTCCGTCCTCATCCTCGCTCCCGAGGCCTACCTGCCCCCCCGCCGCCTGGCCGCCGAGTTCCACGCCGCCGCCGAGGGAGTCGAGGCCGCCGGCACCATCCTCGACTCCCTCCCGGAGGGGCAGTCCGCCCCGCGTCATAGGGGTGCCGATCCCGCTCCAGCCCGGCCCACCCCCGTCGTGATCCGCGGACTGACCGTGACCTTCCCCGGCCGGACCGCGCCCGCCCTGGACGGGGTGTCGCTGCACCTGGACGAAGGCGACTACCTGGCTCTGATCGGCGCCTCCGGATCGGGGAAGAGCACCCTGGTCCGGGTGCTCCTGGGCCTGGCCCCCGCCGCCCCCGGGACGGTGGAGGTCGGAGGACGCGATCTGGCCACCGTGGACCTCGCCGCCTGGCGCCGTCTCGTCGCCTGGCTGCCCCAACAGCCCCGCCTCTTCCACGGCACGGTGGCCGACAACGTTCGCTTCGGCGCCCCGCACGCCGACGACGCCGCCGTCACCCGGGCCCTGGAGGAGGCCGCCGCCGGCTTCGTGGCCGACCTGCCCCGGGGCATCCACACCCCGGTCGGCGAGGGCGGGGTTCGCCTCTCGGCGGGCGAGCGGGCGCGGGTGGCCCTGGCCCGGGCCCTGGTGCGGCGTGCTCCCCTGCTCCTCCTCGACGAGCCCACCGCCCACCTCGACCCGCTCACCGAGATGGCCGTCCTCGACTCCCTCGACCGGCTCAGAGGTTCCTGCACCATCCTCGCGGTAGCCCACCGCGCCGCGGTGGCGGCGCGCGCCGACCGGGTGCTGCGCCTGGAGGGCGGGCGCCTCCCGGCAACGGGGGGGAGCGCGCCGTGAGGCGCCTCCTCGCCCTCCTCATCGGGGTACGCGGCCGGCTCGCCGCCGCCATCCTGGCCGCCACGGGGACGGTGGCCGCCGGGGTGGGACTGCTCGCCACCGGGGCCTATCTCATCGTCCGGGCCGGGCAGCAACCCGGCATCCTGGAACTCACCGTCGCCATCGTCGGGGTGCGCTTCTTCGGGATCTCCCGAGCCGCGCTGCGCTACCTGGAGCGCCTCTCCGGGCACGACGCCGCCCTCCACCTGGTGGCCCGGCTGCGCACCCGCGCCTTCGCCGCCGTGGAGCGGCTCACCCCCGGAGGTCTCGAGGACGAGCGCGCCGGGGATCTGCTCTCCCGCCTCGCCGACGACCTCGAGGAGATCGAGCAGGCCTTGCTGCGGGCGCTCCTGCCCGCCGCGGTCACCCTCCTCACCGTCCTCAGCGCCGGGGCCGCCGCCTGGGCCCTGCTCCCCGCAGCGGGCTACCTGGTCGCCGCCGGACTGGCCGTCACCGCCGCGGCCGTCGGCGGGGCGGCGCTGGTGGCGGGCAGGCTGCGGTCCGGGCGCCTGGCCGCCGCCCGGGCCGACCTGGCGGCCGTCGTGGTGGACCTGGTGGAGGGCGCCGACGAGGCCGCCGTCCACGGCCGGGCACCGGACCTGCTCGCCGCCGCCGCGGCCGCCGATGCCCGCCTCACCCGCCTCTCCCGGGGAGCGGCGTGGGCGAACGGCGCCGGCTCCGGCCTGGTGGCCCTGGGAAGCGGGCTGTGCCTGTGGCTCGTGGCCCGCGCCGGCCTCCAGGCCGTCGCCGCCGGGACCATGGATCCCGTCCTGCTGGGCGCCCTGGCCCTCCTGGCCCTGGCCGCCTTCGAGCCGGTCGCCGCCCTCCCCCACGGCCTCCTGCGCCTCGACGACGGCCTGGCCGCCGCCGCCCGCCTGGAGGCCCTCGAGCGACGGCCCGACCCCTGCCCCGACCCGCCGGTGGCGACGCGGCAGATGCCGAGCCCTCGCCTGGAACTGCGGCGTGCCTGCCTGCGCCACCGCCCCGACGGGCCCTGGGCGCTCCGGGAAGTCGATCTCACCCTGGAGCCGGGGAAGCGGGTAGCCCTCGTCGGGGAGAGCGGCGCCGGGAAGTCCAGCGTGGCCCAGGCGCTGCTCCGCTTCCGGGACCTCGACGCGGGCGACTACCTAGTCGGGGGGGTAGATGCCCGTCGGCTGCCGGGAGCCGACGTGCGCCGCCTGGTGGGACTGGCCGCAGAGGAGGCCTTCCTGGTGGAGGGCACCCTGGAGGACAACCTGCTGCTGGGAGCGCCCGGCGCCGGGCCCGACCGGGTCCGGCGGGCTCTGGAGGCGGCCCGCCTCGATGCCTGGGTGGCCGGCCTGCCCGCAGGCCTCGCCACCCCGGTGGGCCGGGGCGGAGCCGAGGTTTCGGGCGGGGAACGGCGCCGCCTCTCGTTGGCCCGGGCCCTGCTGGCCGGGTTCCCCATCCTCATCGCCGACGAGCCCACCGCCGGCCTGGATCCGGAGGCCGCCGGCGCGGTGGTGGCGGCGCTGACGGCCGCCGGGCTACGGCACGGCCTGCTCCTCATCACCCACGGTGCCGAGGGCCTGCAGGAGATGGACGAGATCGTGCTCCTCGATCGGGGCCGGGTGGCGGAACGGGGCACCCACCAGGCCCTCCTCGCCTCCGGCGGCCCCTACGCCCGTCTTCAGGAGGCCCGCGGCGCCCCGTCGCGCTGAGGGCCCGCCGCCGCCTCCGCCAGGGTCTCGGCGAGCGACGGATAGGCCAGCAGCGTCCCCGCCAGGTCATCTCGCCGCAAGCCGGCGCGGACCGCCAGCGCCAGGATCCCGATCAACTCGGCGGCCTGGGCGCCGACCACCACCCCCCCGAGGATGGTCTCGTCGCCGGAGTCACTGATCACCTTGGCGAAGCCCCGCGGGCGGGCGGTCATCAGGGCGCGCGGGTTGGCGGCGAAGCGGGCCCGGGTCACCCGGACCCGCCGCCCCGAGGCGGCGGCCGGGTCCTCCTGCAGGCCGACCCAGGCAACCTCCGGATCGGTGTACACCGCCTGGGCGGCGGCGGTGTGTTCCACCGGCGCGGCGGGGAGTCCCAGCGCCCGGCGGCCCGCCACCGTCCCCTCGGCGGCAGCAACCGAAGACAGCATGGGCCCGCCGGTGACATCGCCCGCCGCGAAGATGTGCGGCGTCGTGGTCCGCTGCGAGGCGTCCACCGCCACGGCCTCACCGGCCAGGCTCACTCCCGCGGCGTCGAGGCCCAGGCCGGCCGTCGCCGGCAGCAGTCCCACGGCGAGCAGGGCGTGGGAGCCGCCGGCGGTGCGCCCGTCCTCGGCGACGACCTCCACCCTGCCGTCGGCGTCCCGGATCTCCCGGGCCCGGGCCCCCCGCAGCACCACCACTCCCCGGTCGGCGAACTCCTCCTCGAGGGCGGCGGCCGCCTCCGGGTCGGACTGGGGCAGCACCCGCCCCCGGCTCGCCAGGAGGACCACTCGCGACCCGAGACTCGAGAGCAGGTGGGCGAATTCGACCCCGGTGGCCCCCGCCCCCACCACCACCACCTCCTCGGGCGCCTGGGTCAGCCGGTAGACCTGCCGCGAGGTGAGGATCCGCTCCCCGTCGGGCGCGACCCAGGGGGGCACCCGCGGCACCGACCCGGTGGCGATTAGGGCACAGTCGAATTCGAGGGTGTCCTCGCCGCCCGCCGAGGCCACCGCGGCGGTGCGGGCCCCGGTGAACCTTGCCCGGCCCGCCCGGATGTCCACCCCCAGGGCTTCCAGGCGCCCCCGCTCGGTCTCCGACAGGAGAGCCGCGATCGAGAGACGGCGCTCCGCCAGGCGTGCCGGGTCGGGACGGAGGGGACCGGGGTCGGCGGAACCCAGGTGGCCCCGCGCCCTGATGCCGGCCAGGCCGCTGATGCTGGCCGCCAGCGCCTTGGAGGGGATGCACTCCCGCAACTGCGAGGCGCCCCCGAGGACCTCGGCCTCGACCAGGGTCACCGCCGCCCCGCCGGCGGCCGCCACCGACGCGGCCGCGACGCCGGCCGGTCCGCCGCCGATCACCAGGAACCGAGGGACGCTCACGCCACGGGACGGTAGCGGCCGAACACGTCTAGCAGGGCCGACGAGACCTCTCCCACCGTGGCCCCGCAGCGAACGGCCGACTCGATGGGATAGAGCAGGTTCCCGGATCCCGCTGCCGTCCGCCTCACCTCCTCGATGGCTGCGGCCACCGCGCCGGCGTCCCGGCGCCTCCGCCACTCCACCAGACGAGCCACCTGCTCCCCCTCCACCGCCGCGCCGGGACGGGAGACCGGCACCTTCGTCTCCGGGCCGGGCTCGGTGAAGCGGTTCACCCCCACCACCACCGCTTCTCCCGATTCCACCCGGCGCGCCTGCCGGTAGGCCGCCTCCTCCACCGCCTGCCGCACCAGCCCGGACTCGGCGGCGGCCACCGCACCCCCGACGGCGTCGACCTCGGCGAGCAGCCGCCGGGCTTCCTCCTCTACCCGGTCGGTGAGCCACTCCACGAAGTAGGAACCGGCCAGGGGATCCACGGTGTCCGCCACTCCCGACTCGTGGGCCAGGACCTGCTGGGTGCGCAGCGCCAGGGTGGCCGCCGCCTCGGTGGGCAAGCCGAGAGCCTCGTCGTAGGCATTGGTGTGCAGCGACTGGGCGCCTCCCAGCACGGCCGCCAGCGCCTGCAGCGCGGTGCGCACCACGTTCACCTCGGGTTGGGCGGCAGTGAGGGTGCTGCCCGCCGTCTGGGCGTGGAAGCGCATGCGGAGGGCGTCCGGGTCGTCGGTGCCGGTGCGCTCCCGCAGCAGGCGGGCCCAGAGCCGCCGGGCGGCGCGGAACTTGGCCGCCTCCTCGAAGAAGTGGCTGTGGGCGTTCCAGAAGAAGGAGAGGCGCGGGGCGAAGTCCTCCAGGGGCAGGCCCGCCGTCCGGGCCGCTTCCACGTAGGCCAGGGCGTTGGCCAGGGTGAAGGCGACCTCCTGGACGGCGGTCGCCCCCGCCTCGCGCAGGTGGTAGCCGCTGACCGAGATCGGGTTCCAGGCGGGCATCTCGGCGGCGCAGTAGGCGATGAGGTCCGTCACCAGCCGCATGGAAGGCCGCGGCGGGTAGAGGTAGGTTCCCCGGGCGGAGTACTCCTTGAGGATGTCGTTCTGCACCGTGCCCCGCAGCCGACGCGGGTCGGCCCCCTGCTCCTCGGCCACCAGCCGGTACATGACCAGGAGGATCGCCGCGGTGGCGTTGATCGTCATGGAAGTGGAGACCTCGCCCAGGGGAATGCCGGCAAACAGGAACCGCAGATCGTCGACCGTGTCGACGGCCACGCCGACCCGCCCGACTTCGCCGGCGGCGCGGGGATCGTCCGAGTCGAGGCCGAGCTGGGTGGGGAGGTCGAAGGCCACCGAGAGGCCGGTCTGGCCCGCTGCGAGGAGAGCCCGAAAGCGAGCGTTGGTATCGCCGGCGGTGCCGAAGCCGGCGTACTGGCGCATGGTCCACAGCCGCCCCCGATACATGTCGGGGTAGGGACCGCGAGTGAAAGGATAGGCACCCGGCGCCCCGAGGGACTCGGCGGGATCCCATCCCTCCAGGTGGCCGGGGCCGCACACCGGGTCGATCTCGATGCTGCTCGGCGTCCGGCGGGGCTGGGGAGAAGGCGGGGGCATCGTTACAATCCTCCGAGAGGCCGGATGCTACCCGGGAACCGCCGGGCCTCTCCGGGACGTCCGACGGGGTAGCCGATGGAGATCTCCTTTCATCAGGCCGAGCGCATCGACCGGCGTGGCCGGCGACTCATCGCCGCGGCCGTGCTCGCGGCGATAGCCGTGATCGCCTCCAGCTGGGTAGGGCTTCTCGCCTTCCTCAGCGGGAACGCCGTCGCCGGGACCCTCGTCGACCTCCGCCGGGCCTGGATCCCCAACGTCTCCTCTCTCTCGCTGGCCCTCCCCGACCTGGGCCGGCTCTCCGAGGTCTATACCGCCGACGGGGTGCGGCTCGGCCTCCTCACCGAGCGCAACAGCCAGCCTCTCCCCATGGCGCAGATCCCCGACCTGGTGGTGGCGGCGGTCCTCTCGGCCGAGGACGCCGGGTTCTGGACGCATCCCGGCATCGATCACCGCGCCATCGCCCGGGCTCTTCTGGGGAATGTCGGTGGCGGCACCGCCAGCCAGGGCGGGTCGACCATCACCCAGCAGGTGGTGAAGCAGAACTTCATCGGCACCGAGCCCACCCTGCGCCGCAAGGTCTCCGAGGCGGCCATTGCCATGGAACTGGAGCGGCGCTACACCAAGGAGCAGATCCTCGAGTTCTACCTGAACTCGGTGTACTTCGGCGCCAATGCCTACGGGGTGCAGGCCGCCGCCCAGGAGTACTTCGGCAAGGCGCTCGAGGAGCTGACCATCGCCGAGGCCGCCGCCCTGGCCGTGCCCATCCGCAACCCCACCCTCTACAACCTGCGCAACCGCGCCGACGACCCGACCGACGCCCGGGACCGGGTGATCGGCCAGATGCAGAAGCAGGGGTACATCACGGAGGAGGAAGCCGAGGAAGCCCTCCGCCAGCGCCTGGTGACCGTGCCGCACCAGGAATTCCAGACGCTGGCCCCCCAGGTGCTGATCGCCGCCAAGGAGGCGGTGCTCAACGATCCCCGCTTCGGCCTGGGTGACTCCTACCTGCAGCGCAAGCGGGCTCTGTTCGGCTGCCCCGCCGACGACACCACCTGTGAAGGGGGCGGCGGCCTCAAGGTCTACGTGACCGTCGACTACGGCCTCCAGGAGCAGGCCCAGGAACTCCTCCAGCGGTGGTTCCCTCCCGGGTTCACGGGGCCCACGGGCGCCATCGCCATGGTCGACAACCGCACCGGGGCCACCATAGTCATGGCCTCCGGCCTGGAGTTCGGCGAGGACGTCGCCGCCGGTCAGCGCACCTACGACATCGCCACGAAGGGCCGGCGCAACCCGGGCTCGGCCTTCAAGCCCTTCGGGGTGGTGGCGGCCATGGAGAACGGCTACCCCCTGAAGTCCTACTGGGCTGAGAGCTCACCCCAGATCCTCGAATACGGGGCGGCGCGCCCCTGGGTCTGCTACGGAGGCCCCAGGGACGGGACCATCCGCACACTGGAGCAGGCGACCATCGCCTCGACCAACTCGGTCTTCTGCGGGCTGGCGGTCAAGGTCGGGGCGGCCAAGATCGCGGAGGTGGCCCACCGCATGGGGATCCGCTCTCCTCTTGGCGACGTGCCGGCGATCGTGCTGGGGGCCTCGGCGGTGAGCCCTCTCGAGATGGCCGCCGGCTACTCCACCCTGGCCAACTACGGCCTGCGGGTGGAGAGCTACCTCATCGAGCGCATCGAAGACGCCGCCGGCAACATCGTCTACCGCCACCAGCCGCAGCGCACCCGGGTGCTCGACGCCGCCCTCGCCGCCGCGGTGGTCAACACCCTGGAGCAGGCGGTCTCTCGCGGCACGGGAGGAAACGCCTGGATCGGGCGCCCCCAGGCAGGGAAGACGGGGACCCACGAGGGCCACACCGACGTCTGGTTCGTCGGCTTCATCCCGCAGTACACCACCTCCGTCTGGGTGGGGTTCCCCGACAGCCAGGTCGAGATGCGCAACATCGTCATCAACGGCACCTACTACGACCGGGTCTGGGGATCCAGCGTGGCCGCCCCGATCTGGGCCGACTTCATGGAGATGGTCACCGCCGACCTTCCGGTGCTCGACTTCGCTCCCGACCCGCCGGGGATCGAGGCCTACTACGAGACCCCCCGGGAGGAGGTCCCCGACGTCATCGGCATGGAACTCGAGGAGGCTCTAGAGGAGCTTTACGCCGCCGGCTTCGAGGTGGAGTGGGAGTACGTCAACTCGGATGAGCCCAAGGACGACGTGGTGGCGCAGAACCCCGAACACCCCACGCGGCACAAGCAAGGCCTGGTGGTCGAGATCGAGGTCTCCAGCGGCCGCAGCCCCGAGGTGGCGATGCCGAACCTCCTGGACATGGACCTGGGACAGGCCCTGAGCCTGCTCGAGGCGCTGCGGCGCGACTCCGAGATCGATTTCACCTGGGAGCTGGTCTCGCTGGCCACCGGCAAGCCGGAGATGCACAACGTCGTGGTCGGCACCCGACCGAATGCCGGAGGCAAGATCACCAAGGACACCGTGGTGGTGATCCGCTACCGCGTCTACGAGGGCGGCGGCTAGGCCTTTTCTTCGCGCTCTGGGTCGCACCTAGTTGTATCCAACTGCTGTTAGTTGTATCTAACAGCCATGACCGCCGCAGCCCCCGGGACCATCCAGCGAGACGCCCGTCCTCCCGTCTCCCTGGACGCCGCGCCGGCCCCGGGGGCGGCGGAGGTCGCCCTCCTGCGCCCCACCGCCATCCCCCGGCCCTTCATCCGGCCTCGTCTCGCCCCGGCCACCGGCGGGGCCGGGCACGCCCCCGACGACCCCATGGTGCGCCGCTACTGGTCCGCCCTGGTCGGCCCGGGAGCAGTCGCCGACCTCCTGCGCCTCACGGTGGCCGCCCGCCGGGGGCGACGCCTCCGCCGACCGCTGCACCTCCCGAGCCTGCTGCGCGAGGGCCTGGTGCACCGACAAGGTGCCGCCATCCTCGTCCCCGAGGTGGTCCCCCTCCTCGATGAGGGTCAGCAGCGGCGCCTGCATCCCAGCCTGCGGGCCGAGTATCGGAGACGCCTGGGGGGCTGACGCCCGCCCGCCGCCCGGCCGCGGGTACGGTCGGACAAGACGGGCAACACCAGGGCGCCCTACCATCGCTCCCGTGGAAGGCATCGCCGCCGCCGCGGGACTGCTGCGACCCTGTCGGAGAATCCTCGTCTTCACCGGTGCCGGCATCTCCACCGAGTCGGGCATCCCCGACTTCCGCGGGCCCGAGGGCCTGTGGACCAGGATGGATCCCGCCGACTTCACCCTCGAGCGCTACCTCCGTTCCCGGACGACCCGCCGTCGCTCCTGGCGGATGCGAATGAACGCCGGGGCCCTGGATGCTTCCCCCAACGCGGCTCACCGGGCCCTGGTCGGCCTGTGGGCCTCGGGGCGCATGATCGGGTGCGTCACCCAGAACATCGACGGACTGCACCAGAAGGCGGGCCTCCCCGAGGAAGCCGTGGTGGAGTTGCACGGCAACGCCCACACCACCGTCTGCCTGGGCTGCGGCGACCGACGCCCCACGGCGGAAGCCCTCCGCCGGGTGGAGGACGGGGAGGACGACCCCTCCTGCCTGCTCTGCGGGGGCATCCTGAAGACGGCGGTGATCTACTTCGGCGAGATGCTCCCTCCGGCGGCCACCGCGGCGGCCTTCGACATGGCCGAGGAGGCGGATGCGGTGCTCAGCGTGGGCTCCACTCTCTCGGTGTTCCCCGCGGCCTACGTGCCCCACCGGGTCGCGCAGCGGGGCCGGCCTTTCGTGATCGTCAACCAGGGCCCTACCGACTTCGACCACCTGGCCTCGGTACGCCTCGACGCCCCGGCAGGGACTGCGGTCCCCGCTCTCGTCTCCGCTCTCACCTGACTGGACGCCACTTTCCGTAGTTGACTACTACTCATAGTACTCAAGCCGGCCTGGGCTCTCTCCGATGCTCAGAGTATGCCAGCCGACTACCGAGCGCAGCCCCGCCGACGACCGGCTCGACCGGTGGCGGGGGGAGTCGCCCTCCTGCTCAGCCTGGCGCTGGTGCTTCCCATCGCTCCGGAGGCCGAAGCGGAGACCACCTACACCTTCCTGGGCGGCGGGTGGGGACACTCGGTGGGAATGAGCCAGTACGGCGCCTACGGCATGGCCCGGGAGGGCTACACCTGGCAGGAGATCCTCAGCCACTACTTCACCGGCGCCTACCCGGCCGCCGCCGATCCCGCCCTGCTGGCCGCCCCCCTGTGGATCGGACTCACTCAGGAGCGCACCCGCGTTGAACTCCGCCTGGTGGCCACCGGCAGCGCTACCCCGGCACCGGTCACCTTCACCCAGGGCAGCAAAACGGTCCGTGCCGCCGGGGGCCAGACGGTGGTCGTCGAGCAGTTGAGCGGCGGCGACTGCCGGGTCACCGGTCCGGCGGGCTCCATGCGGGGCCCCTGCAGCATCGACGCCGCCTGGGATGGCGGCGCCGCCCAGCCCACGGCCGCCCTGGAACTCGTCGGCTGCGTCCTCCCCGACTGGAATGCCCCCGGCGGCACCGTCTGGCGACCTTGCCGCTACGCCCGGGGCAGCCTGCACATCCGCCCCGACGACGGCACCGGCTTCAACCTGGCGCTCGAGATCGGGATCGAGGACTACGTCCTGGGAATCTCGGAAAGCCCCTACGCCTGGGGCACCACGGGGGGGCAGGCAGCTCTGGAGGCCCAAGCGGTGGCCGCCCGCTCCTACGCCCTGAGCCGGGCCCTCCAGCGCGGTAACCCCGCCTCCCGGCCCTGGTGCTGGTGCCACCTGTACGACACCACCGTCGACCAGTTCTATGTGGGCTGGGGGCACGGCACCCAGCCGTGGATCGACGCCGTCGCCACCACTGCCGGGCAGGTGATGCTGCATCCGGCCGCCACCCGCAACGGGGCCCTGGTCCCCATCGAGACCTTCTACTCCTCCAGCACCTTCGGCCGTACCGAGGACTCCGAGAACGGCTTCACTGCCTACGTGCCCTACCTGCGGTCGGTGGACGACCACTGGAGCACTCTCCCCTCCACCGGCAACCCGAACGCCCGCTGGACCCGCAGCCTGAGCGCCACCGACCTGGCCGCCCGCCTGCCCGGAATGGGCACCGTCACCGGAGCCGCCATCACCAAGTGTTCCGCCACCGGGGCCGCTCTGGAGATCACCTTCACCGGCCAAGGCGGCCCGCGCTCCTACGCCACCCGGGATCTGCGCAACCACCTCGGACTGCGCTCCATGCAGGTGTACAACGTCGGGGCGCCGCCTCCTGCCACCCCGCCTTGCTCCACCCCGCCGGAGCCCGGCGGCCCGGTCACCCTGGCCTCGATGACCGTGGACGACGACTCCGCCGGGGACAGCCGGGGCAACGGGAACGGGGTCGCAGAGTGCGGCGAGGTGGTTGAGGTCTTCACCACCATCACCAACCAGGGCCTGCCCCTCTCCGGGGTCAACGGCACCCTCACCACCGCCGACCCCTACGTGCGGGTGCGCTGGAACACATCATCGGGCTTCCCCGACCTCGGTGCCGGCCAATCCGCCGCCAACCGCGACGACTGGGACCTGGCCATCGCCGCCGAGGCCCCGCCGGCCCACACGGCGCGCCTCGGACTTCGGGTGACCTCGGCCAACGGCGGCCCCTGGGACCTCGAGGTGGCCCTCCCCATCACTTGCGCCGGACCTCTGGAAGGAACGCTCGCCGCCGTCGGCGACCTCGACGGCGACCGGAGAGGCGACGCCGCGGTGGCCTACGCGCGGCGCGGGCAGGCCCCCGTCCTCGGGCTGTATTCGGCGAGTTCGGGAGGGGTGCTGGCCGGCATCCGCCTGGCCCCGCCCGGCTACCTCCCGGTCGACGCCGCCGCCATCCCCGCCTCCCCCGGGTCGCCCGCCGCAGTGGCGGTGCTGCTGGCCGGGCCCGACGGAACCTCCCGGATAGTGGTGGCCGACACCGCCCCTGCCCGCCGCCGGTACTCCTTCGACCTGCCTCGCGGCTCGCAGTACCGCCAGGTCGAGGTGCTCCCCGCCTCTGCCGGCGGCTCCCCCACCCTCTTGATCCTGGCGGTGAGCGACGCCGGCGGGGTGCGGGTGGTGCGCCGCAACGCCGCTACCGGCGGCCGCCTGGCTCCCGTGCGCTTCGGCGCCACTCTCGACCCGGTCGCCCTCGTAGCGGTGCCGCCCGGCCCTCGCGGCCCACACCTGGTGCTGGTAGGCCATGATGGTGCTGGGGTCCTGCGTTCCGTGGCGCGTAACACCGACGGCCGCCTCGCCCGGAATCTGGGCCTCTCCACCGTCCTGGCGGCCCGGGAAGCCGCCGTGGTGGCCGGTCCCGATGGGCAATCCCTGCTCGTGGTCACCGCCACGCGCCCGGCCACGGGCCGGGTCAGCCTCATCGTGGTGGACCCGATCTCGGGAACGGGACGGACCACTTACCCCGTTGCCAACCTGGCCGAGGCACGCGCCCTGGCCGCCCTGCCCCAGGCCCCGGGCGCCGCCTCGGGGACTGTGGCCGTCCTCGGGAGCGCTCACGACGGAGCCCTGGTGGCCACCGTGGTCGATCCGCTCACCGGCAACCTGCTGTCGGCCCCCGAGTTCCCTGCCGGCTACCTGACGGACCACCTGGTCGCCCTCGGCCCCGGCGGGGCGCTGGCGGCCCTGGGACGAGCCACGGGCGACGGTTCGGTCCTTACCCTGCGCCACGCCGTGACCGGAGCCCGCCTGGCCTCCATCCCCGTGCCGTGACCGGGCAGCCCGGCGACGCCGCTCAGCGGGCGCCGAAGCCCGACAGCACCGTCCAGACGCTGCGGCCCAGGATCTCGAGGTCCAGCCACGGCGACAGGTGCTTCACGTAGTAGAGGTCGTAGGAGAGCTTCTCGACGGTGTCGGCCTCGGAATCCGCATAGCCGAAGTTGACCTGCGCCCACCCCGTCAGGCCGGGCCGCACCAGGTGGCGATGGGTGTAGAAGGGGATGGTCTCCGAGAACCGGTCGACGAACGGGCCCTGCTCGGGCCGGGGGCCGACCAGTGCCAGGTCGCCCTTCAGCACGTTCCACAACTGGGGCAGTTCGTCGAGGCGGATGCGCCGCAGCAGCCGCCCCACCCGGGTGAGCCGGTCGTCGTCGCGCCGGGCGAAGCGGGGCTCGGTGTCACCGGGTCGCATGGTGCGGAACTTGTAGAGGGTGAAGGGGCGGCCCTCGAGCCCGATGCGGAACTGCCTGAAGATCACCGGACCGGACGAGTCCAGCCTGATCGCCAGGGCGAACAGGCCGCCGAGCAGCAGGGCCAACGGCGCCATCAGCAGCACCAGGAAGGTGTCGATCACCCGCTTGAGCCGGACATAGGGGATGTGCCCCGAGAGGGGCACGGTGAGCTCCCAGCCCTCGTAGAGGTGGACGATCGCCAGGCGCCCGGTGTGCTTCTCGTAGGCATTGATCAGCGACTCCATGGGGTACCCGGCCAGGTTGCAGGAGGAGACGAAGCGGGCCATCTGGTCGCTGAGGACGGCACGCAGGTCCACCGCCAGCGTGGTCCCGGGCGGTAGGGGCCGCTCCGGCATGGTGCCCGACGGGTCGAGCACTTCCAGCACGTTGGCGTGGGGAGAGCCTTTCAGGTGGTCGATGAGCACCTTCTGGGTGGTGACCAGCACCATGCTCTCCGCCCAGGGCCGCCGGCGCTGCACCCAGCGGTGCGCCAGGGAGAGGCCCAGCCAGGTGGCGGCGGCCACGGCTATGTAGTTCCGGGACCAGTAGGGGCGGCCGAACAGGATCACCACAGCGGTGAGGCCGAGGGCCACGGCCACCGAGGACACCGCCCGGCCGTAGGAGGGACGGAACACGCCGTTGGCCGCCGAGCGGCGGGAGACGTAGACGCCCACCAGGCCCCCGATGGTGAGAGCGGCCACCATGGTCATGGAGTCGCGGCGGAAGGACCAGGGCAGCGGGGTGCGGAAGGTAGCCCAGGAGGCGACGACCTGGGCGACGAGCAGGGCCGCCAGGTCCAGCGTCACCGTGGCGGTGGTGATCCGTCGAGCCATGTGCTGCGGAGGCTAGTCGCCGCCGCCGGGCCTGCCACGGGGCTCCCGGACCCAGCCCTGAGGACCGCTCAGCAACCTCAGGTCAGCGACTCGGCCAGGGCGACCAGGGTGCGCACGCCGAAGCCGGTGCCTCCCTTGGCCAGGTAGTGCGCCGCCTCGGTGGCCCGGGCCGGCCCGGCGATGTCGAGGTGGGCCCAGGGGACATCGCCCACGAACTCCTTCAGCAGCAGAGCGGCGTTGATGGCTCCGCCGTAACGCGGCCCGGTGTTCTTCATGTCGGCGACATCTGAATCGATCTTCTTGCGGTAGTCGGCGGGCAGGGGCAGCTCCCACACTCGCTCCCCGGCGGCGGCAGCGGCGAGGCGCACCTTCTCGGGAGCCCCCCCGGTGCCGAAGAGGCCGGCGATCTCCTCCCCCAGGGCGATCATGCAGGCCCCGGTGAGGGTCGCCAGGTCGACGATCAGGTCGGGCCCAGCCTCCGCGGCCAGCGAGAGGCCGTCGGCCAGTACCAGGCGGCCCTCGGCGTCGGTGTTGAGCACCTCGATGGTCTTGCCGTTGCGCGCCTTGAGCACGTCGCCGGGGCGCAGCGCCGACCCGCTCGGCATGTTCTCGGTGAGAGGCGTCAGGGCGAGGACCTTCACCGGGACCTCCAGGGTGGCGATGGCCTCCATCGCCGCCAGCACGGCGGCAGCCCCCGACATGTCGGTCTTCATGGTCTCCATGTTGTCCGCCGGTTTCAGCGAGAGGCCGCCGGAGTCGAACACGATGCCCTTGCCCACCATCGCCAGGAACGCTCGCGCCCCCGGCGGTTCGTACCACATCTCCACCAGGCGGGCCGGTTCCACCGACCCGGCGTTGACCCCGAGGATGCCCCCGAAGCCGCCCGCCGCCAGTTCGTCCTTCTCGTACACCTTGACCCGTACTCCGGTGCGCTCCCCTATCTCTCGCGCCACTCCGGCGAGGAACTCGGGAGGCTTGTTCACCGAGGGCTCGTTGACCAGGTCGCGGGCCTTGGCCACCGCCGCCGCCACCACCGCCGCCCGCTCCACCGCCGCCAGGGCGGTCGCGTCGGCGTCGATGAGTCGCAGCGAGGTGGTCGCCGCCGGCTTGGGCCGGCTGCGGTGTTTCTGGAAGGAGTACTGCCCGAGCAGGAACCCCAGCGCCACCGCCGCCTCGCCGCCGTCCAGGCGCTTCCCCAGCGTGGTGGCCACCGCTCCGGCCCGGGTGAGAGCCCGCCCCGCTCCGCCCGCCGCCCTGCGCAGCACCTCGGCGTCGGGAGCCTCGCCCAGGCCGACGAGCACCACGGTGCCCTGGGGAACGAGGCCGGCGCCGGGAAGGCAGAGCACCTCTCCCTCCTTGCCGGTGAAGTCGGCGCCGTCGAGGTAGCCCCCGAGCCAGTCGCCCATCCGCGCCGCCAGCCAGCGGCCGCTCTCGTCCCAACCCCGCTCGGCCCCCACCCCGATGAGCAGGGCGTCGGCACTCTCCTCCAGCGTCCCGGCACGGAACTCGATCACCGCAGTCACTCCTCCCGGCGGCTGGGGGTCCAATCCCCTTCGGCCGCCCGCGCCAGCATGTACAGGTAGTCGCCGAGGCGGTTCAGGTAGGGCACCACCAGGGAGCCCTCGACGCCTTCGGCCCGCAGGTGGGCCACCGCCCGCCGCTCCGCCCGCCGCACCACCGACCGCGCCTGGTCGAGGAAGGCGGCGAGCAGATTGCCCCCCGGCACCACAAAGCCGGCGGGCATGCCCGTCTCGGCTTCGACGGCGTCGATGGCCGCCTCCAGGCGCTCCACCATCCCCGCAGTCACCAGGCTCACCCCAGGCTGCAGGCGGGTGCGCTTGGCCGGGGCGGTGGCCAATTCGGCCCCCGCGGCGAACAAGTCGCGCTGCGCCGCGAGGATGGCGTCTGCCGTCTCCCCGGAGGCCGCCGCCCGGGCCACCCCCAGAGCCGAGACGGCCTCGTCCACCGCCCCGCAGGCTTCGGGCCCGCTCTGATCCTTGCCCACCCGTCCCCCGAAGAGGAGGCCGGTAGTGCCGTCGTCGCCGCCCCGGGTGTAGATCTTCACGAAGGGCGATTGTACGCGCCCGGCGCGGCCGCCGGCCCGGAGCCCCGCCCCGCGAGAGACGACGCCGGGCGAAGGGGCCAGCACGGGAAGCCAGTTAGACTCGCCCCGGTCCCTGCCGGCACCCCGGGTGCTCGGGCGCGACCCCCATCGTCCCAGGAAGGATCCCGAACGTGCCCGACAGCCTCATCGCCCCTCACGGCGGCCGCCTGATCGACCCCATGGCCGACCCCGGCCGCGCCGAGCAGATCAAGGCCGCCTCACGCGACTGGCCCTCGATCGACCTCACCCCCCGCCAGTTGTGCGACATCGAACTGATCCTCAACGGCGGCTTCTCCCCACTGACCGGCTTCATGGGCCAGGCCGACTACGAGCGGGTGATGGCCGAGATGCGCCTGGCCGACGGCACCCTCTGGCCGATGCCGATCATGCTGGACCTCGACGACGAAACCGCCTCGCGCCTCGGGCCCGGCGCCACCCTGGCCCTCCGTGACGACGAGGGAGTGATGCTGGCCGCGCTCCATATCGAGGATCTCTGGCAGGCCGACCTGGAGCACGAGGCCCGCACCGTCTTCGGCACCACCAGCCGGGAGCACCCCGCGGTGAGCCACCTGCTCGGGTCCACCAGGCCGTGGTACGCCGGCGGGCGCCTGGAAGGGCTCACCCTCCCCCACCACTACGACTACCAGACACTGCGCCTCACCCCGGCCGAGATGCGAGAGCGCTTCGCCCGCCGCGGCTGGCGCCGGGTGGCCGCCTTCCAGACCCGCAACCCCATGCACCGCGCTCACCTGGAACTGACGGTGCGGGCCGCCAAGCAGATGGAGGCCAACCTGCTGATCAACCCCGTGGTGGGGATGACCAAGCCCGGTGACGTGGACCACTACACCCGGGTACGGGCCTACCAGGCGATCATGGACCGCTACCCGCCCAACACCGCCGAACTGGCCCTGCTGCCGCTGGCGATGCGCCTCGGCGGCCCGCGGGAGGCGGTGTGGCACGCCATCATCCGCAAGAACTACGGCTGCACCCACCTGATCGTGGGGCGCGACCATGCCGGGCCGGGCAGCGACTCCAGCGGGAAGCCGTTCTACGGGCCCTACGACGCCCAGGAACTGGTGGCCCAGTACGAGGCCGAGCTCGGCGTGGGCATGGTTCCCTTTCAGATGGTGGTCTACCTGCCCGACGAGGACCGCTACGTCCCGGAGGACGAGGTTCCCGAGGGTGCCAAGACCCTCTCGATCTCGGGCACCGAACTGCGGGCCCGCCTGGCCGACGGCCGGGAGATCCCCGAGTGGTTCACCTTCCCCAGGGTGGCCGAAGAACTGCGCCGCACCCATCCGCCCCGCAGCCGCCAGGGGTTCACCGTGTTCTTCACCGGCCTGTCGGGGTCGGGCAAGTCCACCATCGCCAACGTGCTCCAGGTGAAGCTGCTGGAGATGGGGGGACGCCCGGTCACCCTGCTCGACGGCGACCTGGTACGCAAGAACCTCTCATCGGAGCTGGGTTTCTCCAAGGAGCATCGGGACATCAACATCCGCCGCATCGGCTACGTGGCGTCGGAGATCACCAAGAACGGCGGCATCGCCATCTGCGCCCCCATCGCTCCCTACGACTCGGTGCGCAAGGACGTACGCCGCACCATCGAGCCGCTCGGCGGGTTCATCCTGGTGCACTGCTCGACACCGCTGGAGGTGTGCGAGCAGCGGGACCGCAAGGGCCTGTACGCCAAGGCTCGCGCCGGCATTCTGAAGGAGTTCACCGGCATCTCGGACCCCTATGAGGAGCCGGCCGACGCCGACCTGGCGATCGACACCACCGACATCAGCCCCGACGAAGCGGCCAACCAGATCATCCTGCACCTGGAGCACCAGGGGTACATCGAGCCGCGACGCGACTGAGGGTCGTCGCCCGGGAGCGCCCCGGCGAGAGGCGAGACCACCCGGTCCCCGCTTCCGGCGGTTCGCAGGCCGAACCTCGCCGCCGCGGCGGCCGCCCGGGACGGGGCCGTGCCCGGCACGGGCTGGGGCGGCACCGCGGCCCTCTCGGGTCCGGCCAGACCCGGGCCTCCAGCAGGCGACCAGCGGGGTTCACTGCCGCCTCGGGTCGGGCTGGTGATCATCGGCGGTTCGGTCGTGCCGGCGGCAGAGGAGTTGGAGGTTGGACAGGTGTAGGGCCCGTTGCTCATGCAGCCTTTCGGCTTCGACCTCGGCGGCTGGGGGGTCGGTGGCCTGCTTCCAGGCGGCCAGCACCTGCGGCACCCGCTGGGAGGAAGCCTCCTTCACCTGGGCGACCAGGTTGCCTTCATCCTCCGCGACCCGTTCGGCCTCCGCCAGGTACGCGGCCCGGCAAGCATCCACCCGGGCCGACAGCCCGCCGATACGCCGCAGACCCTCGGCCAGACCCTCCGGGGACAGACCCCGAGGCCGGACCGCCAACACCGCACAAGCACAGTCCCTCGTATCACTGCACACCCCACCTACATACCACCCGCCAGTGACAAACCCCGGGCCCGTCGGCGCCCGCCTCGATTCGATGCGCGCATGAGACCCCCCGACGAACAGATGGCACTGAGAGCGGCTGCGTCGTTGGCCCGGACAAAGGGCGAGCGCGGGGCGTGACGCGAGCTGCTGTCCCAAGGGAGCGGCGGTCGCCGCCCGAAGGACGCCCCCCGGCGAGGCAAGCCGTGTTCTGTGCAGCGACGGCGCTCCTTGACGGCAAGCACGCGTGTAGCCTCTGTTGTGCAGGCGTGCCGTCGCGACCGGGCACGTGGCCGCTGCCCGATCACAGTGCGCGGTTGCAGAGCGATCCGGCAACCCCAGTGCAACCGTGGCTGGTGGTGTCACCGGGGGCAGTCGCCCCGTGATGGGCCGCGACGGAGTCGGGCCGAGCGGCGGCGTTCGGACCGATGCGCCTTTGTCGGCCGCCTCGGGGTTCTTCCGGAGGAGGATGGGATGAAAGCCGGAGTGCTCACCGTCAGCGATCGCTCGAGCCGGGGGGAGGCCGAGGATCTGTCCGGGCCGCGGGCCGCCGAGTTGCTGGCAGGTTGGGGGTTCAACGCCGAGGTACGCGTAGTTCCCGATGGCCTCGATGAGGTGGAAGCGGGGATAAGGGGCTTCCTCGCGGAGGGAATGCGCCTCGTGGTGACGACCGGGGGGACCGGGATGGCACCGCGCGACCAGACGCCGGAGGCCACCCGGCGTGTCATTGAGAGGCAAGCCCCGGGCCTGGCGGAGGCCATGCGGGCAGCCGCTTTCGCTACCAACCCCCACGGCATGCTCTCGCGGGGGGTCGCCGGTTTGGTGAGGGAAGCGCTGGTGGTGAACCTGCCCGGGTCGGTGAGGGGGGTAGAGGAGTCGCTGGCGGTCATCGGCCCCGCGCTGCGTCACGCCTGCCAGCTTGCCGGCGGTGAGCCGTCCGACCACCGTGTCGGGCCTGCTTGAGAGCCGACCGATGCTAAGTTCGATAAGGCCATGGTGACCATCAGGCTGCCCGCAGTTCTGCTCCCCTCGGCGGGCGAGGCGGCTGAGGTCGAGGTGACGGCCAGCACGCTGGGCGAGGCCTTCGAGTCCCTCTTCGCCGCCCACCCTGTCCTTCGAGCGCAGCTGGTGGACCGGGCCGGAGAGATCTCCCCGCACCTGCTGGTGTTCCACGGCGACCGCCTTCTCCCCCGGAGGGCATGGGCTGCCGTGCCCCTGGCTTCGGGTGACTCCCTGCGCCTGGTGCCGTCGGTGGCGGGTGGCGCCGACGACGTGCGAATGCGCGGCTTCCGACGACGCGCCAGCGTGGCCGAGGCACTGGCCGCCGCCCTCGAAGGGGCGCGTCCCCTGCCGGACGAGAGGGTGCCCCTGGCCGAGTGCGCCGGACGAGTGGCTGCCGGCCCGGTGATCAGCGGGGTCGACATTCCCTCTTTCGCCCGGTCAACCATGGATGGCTATGCCCTGCGCGCCGCCGATACCTTCGGGTCCTTACCCTACGACCCGGTCGTTCTCACCATCGGCGGCGAGTCGATGCCCGGTCGGCCTGCCCCCGGACCGCTTGCGCCCGGCACCGCCTGCCGCATCATGACCGGGGCGGCTCTCCCCGCGGGGGCCGACGCGGTGCTTCGAGCCGAGGAGGCCTCGGAGGTCGCCGGCCGTCTCGAGGTGAGAGCGGCCGTCGCCGCGGGCCGCAACGTGGGACGGGTAGGCGAGGACGTGCGGCGCGGCGACCAGGTTGTTTCTGCAGGACGGCGTCTGCTGCCACAGGATGTAGGCCTGCTCTCGAGCGTTGGGTGTTCGAGGGTCGCCGTCTACCGCCGCCCCCGAGTGCGCCTCATCGTCTCGGGGAACGAACTGCTTCCAGCCGGGCGCCGGCCTACCAAGAATCGCATCACCGACAGCAACGGACCCATGCTGGCGGCGTTGGTCGAGCGCGACGGCGGGGTGGTGGAGGCTTCTCTGCGGCTTCCCGACGACCCGGCAGCCCTGCGCCGGGCTCTGGGCCGGCCCGGAGCCGAGGTGATCGTCACCGCCGGCGCCGCTTCCGTCGGTCGGGAGGACTGGGTCCCGGTGCTCGTCGCCGAGTTGGGGCACCTGACGGTTCACGGAGTGGCCATGCGTCCCTCATCACCCACCGGCGTCGGGCGCATCGGGGACACGCCGGTCGTCTTGCTCCCCGGCAACCCGGTGTCCTGCCTGGTGGCCTACGACTTCTTCGCCGGGCCGGTGATCCGCACCCTGGGAGGCCTCGCCGCGGCCCTGCCCTACCGGGTGGCCTCTCTCCCTCTGGCTGCCCGCCTGGTCTCTCAGATAGGACGCACCGACTACGCCCGGGTCCGGGTGCGCTCGGGTCGGGTCGAGCCGGTCGCCATCGGAGGAGCGTCGGCCCTCTCCTCTGTCACCCGCGCCGACGGCTTCGTCGTCATCCCGGAGGCATCGGAGGGCTATCCCGAAGGCACGGAGGTCGAGGTCCATCTCTACCAGCCGCCTGAGGGGGATGGATGAGACAGCGCCAGTTCCTCGAGGCGGTCGACGAGGCGGAGGCACACCGTCGCTTCACTGCAGCATGCGCTCACTTGACCCCGGCCGAGGAATGGGTGCCCCTCGCGCAGGCTGGCGGGCGCGTGCTGGCCGCCGACATCACAGCCCCCGTCGATGTCCCCGCCTTCGATCGCAGCAACGTCGATGGATTCGCGGTGCGGGCCGCAGACACTTTCGGGGCCGAGGAGCTCCGGCCGGTGGCGCTGCGCTTCAGCGAGCTCTCCCTGGCCGCCGGGCAAGAACCACCACCGGGCTTCCGGGTGGAGGCGGGTTGGGCGGTGCCTATTGCCACCGGCGGGGTGATCCCCCGAGGCGCCGACGCGGTGGTCATGGTGGAGCAGACCCGTCCCGACGAAGCGGGCATCCACGTGCAGCGCCCGGTAGCTCCCGGAGACAACGTGACCTTCGCCGGTTCGGACATCGGCCGGGGCGACCTGGTGCTGCTCCGAAGGCGGGGCCTCACCTCGCGGGAGACGGCGGTGTTGGCCGCAGTAGGGCTCGAGCGGGTGCAGGTCGTAGGCCGGCCGCGCGTGGCAGTCGTGTCCACGGGCGACGAGATCGTTCCCCCGGGCAGACCCCTGCCTACGGGCTCGGTGTACGACTCCAACCAGCGCATGCTGCTCGACGCCGTTGCCGAGTCGGGTGGCGAGCCCGTTCCGGCTGGGATCGTCCCCGATGACGAGGCGCAACTGGAGGCCGTGCTTGAGCGTCTGCTGGTCGGACCCGGCGCGGTAGATGCGGTGCTCCTTTCCGGCGGGACCTCCAAGGGAGAGGGGGACCTGAACGCGACGGTGGTGCACCGCCTGGCCGGGCGTCTGCCCGGCTCTCGCGGAGTCGTGGTCCATGGGGTCGCGCTCAAGCCGGGCAAGCCGGTGCTCCTCGCCGTCGTTGCCGGCCGGCCCGTGGTGGTTCTCCCGGGCTTCCCAACCTCGGCGGTATTCACCTTTCATGAGTTCGTGGCTCCGCTGCTGCGCCGCCTCGCCGGAAGGCCGGAGGAGGAGGCCGCCAGGGTCGAAGCGGTGGCGCCGTTCAGGATCAACTCCGAACCGGGTCGAACCGAGTACGTGCTCGTCGACCTGGTCGAGGGGCCCTCCGGCCTTACCGCCTACCCGCTCGGCGCCGGTTCGGGCAGCGTCACCGCCTTTGGGCGGGCCGACGGCTTCATGCGCATCCCGGCCGCCACCGAGTACATCGCCGAGGGAGAGCGGGTCGGGGTGCGCCTCATCCACCGGGGGGCACGGCCGGCCGACCTGGTGGCCATCGGCAGCCACTGCGTCGGCCTCGACTTTCTGCTCGGCCTGCTCGCCGAGCGAGGGTTCGTCGTCAAGTCGATCAAGGTGGGGTCCACGGCCGGCCTGGCCGCCCTCGCCCGGGGAGAGGGCGATGTCGCCGGGATCCACCTGATGGATGAGGCTACCGGCGAGTACAACCGGCCCTTCCTTCCTCCCGGGATCGGGCTGCTCGGCGGGTACGGACGACGGCAGGGAGTGGCCTTCCGCGCCGGCACTCCCGGCCTCGAGGTCCCCGATTTGGCCGGCTTGCTCGCGGCGGTACGGGACGGAAGGCACCGGATGGTCAATCGCAACCCGGGGAGCGGCACCCGAGTTCTCATCGACCGTCTGCTCGGCGACCTGCGCCCCGACGGCTACACCAACCAGCCGCGCACGCACCACGCCGTCGCAGCCGCGGTGGCCCAGGGGCGCGCCGACTGGGGAGTGACCCTCGACGTAATCGCCGCGACGGCCGGCCTTCGCTTCCTCTTCCTCCAAGAGGAGCGCTTCGACCTGGCGGTATCCGAGGAGCGCCGCTCCCGCCCGGCGGTAGCGGCGCTCGCCGGCCTCCTCGCCGATCCGGCGGTGCGGGCGCGCCTTGCCAAGTTGGGCTTCAGCATCTAGAGAACTGCCCTTGCGGCCGGGTTACTCTGAGTGATCATGACATGGCGCGTCGCTAAGGCGGGCCCGGCGCACCGCACCGTGGAGGGGCTGGGGGAAGCCTGATGGCAACGGATGCTCTCGGCAGGCGGGTCGACTACCTGCGGATCTCGGTCACCGACCGGTGCAACCTGCGCTGCGTGTACTGCATGCCCGCCGAGGGTGTGGTATGGAAGCCCCATGCCGAGATCCTGAATCCGGAGGAGATCGCCCACTTCGCCGCGCTCGCCGCCGAGCAAGGCATCGGCCGCATCCGGCTCACCGGGGGCGAACCTCTCGTGCGGGCCAGCATCCTCGACCTGATCCGACGGCTTCGCGAGACTCGGGGAATCGAAGCCATTGCCCTCACCACGAACGGGACGCTCCTGCCCAAGTTCGCGCCGGCGCTGCGAGAGGCGGGGCTCCAGCGGGTCAACATCTCTCTCGACTCGCTCGATGCCGAGGAGTACGCGCGTATCACCCGGGGCGGCAACCTCGGGCACGCCCTGGCGGGCATTGCCGCCGCCCTCGACGCCGGCTTCGACCCGGTGAAGGTGAATGTCGTCGTGGTGCGCTCACTCGGGCAGAACCTGGACGGGTTCGCCAGAATGACCCTCGACCGCCCGCTGCACGTGCGGTTCATCGAGTTCATGCCCGTCGGTGCGGTCCCCGAAGCCGCAGAGCATCCGTCGTGCTCGGTCACTTCGTGGTCCCGCGACGACGTCGTGCCCGCCGACGAGATCCTCGCCGCCATCTCGGCATGGGGCGTCAAGCAGGGGATCGGCGCGCTTCTGCCCGCCGAAGCGGACGCGCCCGGCGGCTGGGGCCCGGCGCGCTACCACCGCTTCGCCGGAGCGCCGGGCACCATCGGGATCATCTCCCCGCTGTCCGAACACTTCTGCGCCAAGTGCTCGCGCCTGCGTCTCACTGCCGACGGCAAGCTACGCCCGTGCCTTTTCTCCGACCTCGAGTTCGACGCACGCGAGGCGCTGCGCGCCGGCGACGATGAGCGGGTGCGCGTTCTCATCGCCATGGCGCTGCGCCACAAGCCCGGAAGCCACGGCGAGCGGATCGGCACCCGGCGTCACATGTCCCAGATCGGAGGCTGACCCATGAGCGGCGACGTCTGCAGCGATGACTCGCCTCTGACTCACCTCGACGAGCGCGGCGCGGCCCGGATGGTCGACATTGGGAGCAAGCCCGTCTCCCGCCGCCGGGCCGTCGCCACGGCGTTCGTGACCATGCGGCCCGAGACCCTGGCATTGATCACCAGCGGGGAAGCGCCCAAGGGGGACGTCTTCGCCACCGCCCGCATCGCCGGGATCACCGCCGCCAAGCGCACCAGCGACCTCATCCCGCTTTGCCACCCGCTCCCACTCACCAAGGTCGCGGTCGAACTTGAGCCCTGCTTCGGCGGCGACCACTCACCAGGACGGGCGGGTGTCGCCATCACCGCCACCGTGGAGACCCACGGCAAGACCGGCGTGGAGATGGAGGCCCTCACCGCGGCTTCGGTCGCCGCGCTCACCATCTACGACATGTGCAAGGCGGCCGAGCGCGGCATGGTCATCACCGACGTCTCTCTGACTCTGAAAGAGGGCGGCAAGTCCGGCCGCTGGGTTCGCACGGAGGCAGCCGAAGATGTCGAGTAGTCGCGGCGACTCGCGGACCGGGGTCGTGCGCAGCGTCAACCTGTCGGAACGAAAGACCGTCCGCAAGAAGCCCGGTCGGCACGGACTGCTCATCCACGACCGCGGCTTCCAAGGCGACGCCCACGCCGGCGACTGGCACCGCCAGGTCTCCCTTCTCGCGCTGGAGTCCATCGAGACCATGCGCGCGAAGGGACTTGACGTCGGTCCGGGCGACTTCGCCGAGAACATCACCACCGAAGGCATCGACCTCTGCGCCCTCCCCATCGGCACCAGGATCAGAATCGGCGACACCCTCGTCGAACTGTCCCAGATCGGCAAGATCTGCCACACCAGGTGCGCCATCTACTACCAGGCCGGCGACTGCGTCATGCCCCGTGAGGGCATCTTCGCGGTGGTCCTGGAAGCAGGGCCCGTGAATGCCGGCGACACCATCGAGGTCATCCAGATGGGCGACGGCACCTGCGCCCGCGCGGCGGGTCCGGCTCTCACAGAAGACACCGGGGTGGCCCCGGCCCGGGCACCCGCCGACGAGCCCGGGTCGGTCTGAACCGGCCGGCCGGCAGAGCGCCCATCGCGACGGCAGGCCCAGAGTCACCGCGCCTGGGGACGAAGCGGTCGGTCCCCACCAATCCGGCCCCAAGGCCGTCCAGAGGTCCACTTCCGGGCCGATCTGCCATGGGAGGCCCCCGCCGAGACGGGGTCGGCGATCACCCCCACGCACCCGGCCACAACGAGTGCGCCCGGGGTCTGCTCGCAGAATCGCACCAGGATGCCGGTGACCGGCAAGCGGCAAGGCCTCGAGCGCGGCCCGGCCCGGGGCTCTCTCTCCGAGAGGTACCCCGGGCCGGAGTGACATGGAAGCCCGCTAGGCCTTCTTGGCCTTCTTGGCCGCCTTGGCCTGGCGTTTCTCTTTCAGGGTCTTGGCTGCCGCCTTCTTGTCGTGGCCGCCGCCCTTGTCCTTGTTGGCCATGAGAGCCTCCGTTTGCTCTGCAAGCCTGCATGGTAGGTCGGCCGCCTCCGGAAAGACGGGTGCCGCCCCGCGAGGGAGGCGCCTACAAGATGAAGTCGGTCGACAGGAACGACGAGCGACGGCCCCGGACGATGGCCGCGGCCAGTTCCTTGTTGGCCTCGCTCCCCTTGGCCGCCACCAGGGTGCGGATGCTGAACACCCGCAGGGCGTCGGTGACCGACAAGGTCCCCTCGGCGGAGTCCTTTCGCCCGGTGAAAGGGAAAGCGTCGGGCCCCCGCTGGCACTGGCTGTTGAGGTTCACCCGGCACACCTGATTCACCAGGGGGTCGATGAGACGGGCCACGGCCGCCGGGCCGGTTCCGAACAGGCTGATCTGCTGGCCGAACGGCGAGTGGACCACGTAGTCCAACGGTGCCGCGATGTCGTCGAAGGGCACTACCGGGATCACCGGGCCGAACTGCTCCTCGTCCCACACCCGCATCCCCCCCGCCGCCGGGTACAGGACCGCCGGGTGGAAGTAGGTGCCGTGCACCGTGCCCCCGGCGGCGTTGCGGATCGCGGACCCTTTGCCGAGGGCGTCGTCGACCAGGTCCCTGAGGTAGGCGGGCTTGCCCGGTTCCGCCAGCGGGGTCACCCACACCCCCGGTTCCCAGGGCATGCCCACGGGCAGGGCGTCCACCGCGGCGGCCAGGCGGCCGACGAACTCATCGGCTATCGAGGAGTGCACGAAGAGGATCTTCAGGGCGGTGCAGCGCTGCCCGTTGAAGGACAGGGCGCCCAGCAAGCACTCCCCCACCGCATTGCCCAGGTCGGCGTCGGCCAGCACGATGGCCGGGTTCTTGGCGTCGAGGCCCAGGACGCTGCGCAGCCGATGCGGCCGGGGGTGCTGATGCTTGAGGATGTCGGCCACCCGGCTGGTGCCGATGAAGGCCAGCACGTCGACGCCCCCCGACTCCATCAGCGGCCCCACCACGGCGGCCCCTTCGCCGTAAACGGTGTTGACCACCCCCGGCGGGAAGCAGTCGCGGAAGGCCTCGAGCAGGGGCCGCCACAGCAGCACGCCCAGCTTGGGTGGCTTGAACACGACGGTGTTTCCCATGATGAGAGCGGGGATCAGGGTGGTGAAGGTCTCGTTGAGGGGGTAGTTGAAGGGCCCCATGCACAGCGCCACCCCCAGCGGGGCCCGGCGGATCTGGGCGAAGACCCCCTCCTCGATGACGAAGCGCGACGACACCCGATCGAGGTCCTTCAGGGCGTCGACCGTCCGCCGGATGTAGTCCACGGTGCGGTCGAACTCCTTCTCGGAGTCGCTCAGCGACTTGCCCACCTCCCACATGAGCAGCCGGACGACCTCGGCGCGGCGCGTTGCCATGGCGCCGGCGAAGGCCTCGACGCTGCGGATGCGCTCCGCCACCGGCAGGGTGGGCCAGGCGCCCCGGCCGTGGTCGTAGGCGCGGGTGGCCGCGGCCAGCGCGGCGAGGGACTCCTTCGCCCCCTGAAGCGGGTAGGCCCCGAGACGCACCCGGCGGCGCGCCGACCCGTGACGCATCAGCAGCGGGGAGAAGACCTCCTGCATCGGGCCCTTCCAGGTCCGCAGCCGGCCGCCCACCAGGTACTCGGACTGCTCCAACTGCCCGGGCAGCCGGTGCTCCGGCGGCACCTGCCCGGGGGTGGGGAACACGGCCGCCGCCCGCCCGGCCGTCGCCGACCCCCTTGCCGGACTACTGCGGCGCCAGTTCTTCATCGTCCACCGCCTTCCCGAAAGCACGTCCCGGACGCCCGGCGAGCCACTCGGCCACACCGGCTATCGGCTTGAGGGTCAGGCGCACGAGGTCCACCAGGCCGCGGCCGAGAACCCGTGGCGCCCGCCGCCAGCGCGGCGCGCCGACGAAGCCGCGGCGGACGAAGTAGAGCCACAGACCCAGGCCGATCAGCGCCATCACCCCCAGGGCCCACAGGTAGCCGAGCCGCCACCCGAGTTCGGGCATGCGGGCGAAGTTCATGCCGTAGACGCCCGCCACCAGCGACATCGGCAGCAGGACGGCGGCGAACACGGTGAGCACCTTCATGACGTCGTTGGCATGCTCCGCCACCGTGCTGCGGTAGGTCTCCAGCACCGCCCCGAGCACTGCCTGGGCGGTGTCGAGCGACTCGGCGATGCGGAAGTGGTGGTCGCGCACGCTCTGGAAGCGCAGACGGGCGCGCTCGCCCACTCCCTCCAGGGCTTCCGAACCCAGGCGCATGAAGGTGTCCCGCAGTGGGCCGACGATCTTGCGCAGCATGAGGGCGTCGCGGCGCAACGCCTGCACGTCGCCGACCACGGTCTGGTCCCCGGCCAGGGCTCGAGCCTCCGTGTCCAGCACTCCCTCTTCCAGGCCCGCGATCAGCGGTTCGAAACGAGCCGCCCCGGCTTCGGCGATGCGGGCGAACAACTGGTCGGGCCCGACTCCGGCCAGCCATCCGGGCTCGCGCATCCGCTCCCGCACCCAGGCGAACTCGGGCAGGTCCTCGCGGTGGAAGGTCACCAGGTACCCGGGGCCGATGAACGCGTCGTACTCGGCAGTGCGCAGGCGGGTGGGGTCGGCGGCCACCCCGTGAGCCACCACGAAGGTGTGCCCGGCGTACGCGTCCACCTTGGGGAACTCCCCCAGGTCGGTGACGTCCTCCATGGCGATGGCATCGAACCCGAAGGCGCGGCCCAGGGCATACGCCTCTTCGACGGTGAAGTCCACCACGTCGAGCCAGCACCACCCTCCCGCCGTCCTCACCGCTGCCAGCTCGGCCGGCTCGGCCGCCTCCGCCCGGTCGCCCCCGGCGGCGACGTGGTACAGGTGCTGCATGGGCTGATTATGGCGGCGGCGCGCCACCGGCGGTGCCTACCCCAGCCAGGCCCGCAGCCGGGCGGCCACTGCCTCCGGGGTCAGGCCGAACTCGACGGCGAGGCGCTCGGCCGGCGCCGAAGCGCCGAAGCGGTCGATGCCCAGGTTGAGCCCGCCCGCCCCGGTGAGACGCTCCCATCCAAAGGTGGATCCCGCCTCCAATGAGGCTCGGGGCAGGCCCTCCCCCAGCACGGAGAGCCGATAGGCCTCGTCCTGGGCGAAGAAGGCCTCCCAGCAGGGCAGGCTCACCACCCGCAGGCTGCGCCCCTCCGCGGCCAGCACGTCGGCGGCACCCAGGGCCAGGGACACCTCGGACCCGGTGGCCACCAGCACTGCGTCGGCTCCGTCGCGCAGCACGTAGCCGCCGCGGTGCACTCCGCCCTCCTTGCCGGCGCGGTCGAGCACCGGAAGGTTCTGGCGCGACAGGACCAGGGCCGTGGGGCCGTCGACGCGGTTCAGGGCCAACTCCCAGGCCTCGGCGGTCTCGCCGGCGTCGGCGGGACGCACCACCCAGAGGTTCGGGATGGCCCGCAGGGCGGCCAGGTGCTCGATGGGCTGGTGGGTGGGGCCGTCCTCCCCGAGGAGCACCGAGTCGTGGGTCAGGACGAAGATGCTCGGCGCCTCCATCAGGGCCGCCAGGCGCAAGGCCGGGCGCAGGTAGTCGCTGAACACCATGAAGGTGGCCCCGTAGCCGCGCAGGCCGCCGTGGATGGACAGGCCGTTCACCATGGCCCCCATGGCGTGCTCCCGCACTCCGAAGCGGAAGTTGCGCCCCTCCGGGCTGCCCTTCTGGAAGTCCGGGGACCCGGCGATCAGGGTGTTGTTCGAGGGGGCCAGGTCGGCGGACCCGCCCACCAGGCCGGGCAGGGGCCCCGCCAGGGCGTTGATCACCTTGCCCGAGGCGGCGCGGGTGGCCAGCGCCTTCCCCGCCTCGAATCCCGGTACCGGCCCCACCTCCGCTCGGCCCGGCTCCCAGTACTGCCGCCAGAGGGCCGCCCCTTCCGGGTCGGCGGCGAACCGGCGGTCCCGCCGCTCCTCCCAGGACCGGCGGGCGGCCGCTCCCCGAGCCATAGCCGCGGCGAAGAAGGCGCGCACCGCCGGATCGACCTCGAAGCGGCGGCCGGCCGGCCAGCCCATCGCCTCCTTGGCCCCGGCGATCTCGTCCTCCCCCAGGGGGGACCCGTGGGACTCGGCGGAGCCCTGCTTGGTGGGCGCCCCGTAGGCGATGTGGGTGCGGCAGGCGATGAGCGAGGGGCGGGACTCGTCGGCCACCGCCTCGCCGATGGCCGCCGCCACCGCGGCCCGATCGTGGCCGTCGGCGGTCAGCGTCTGCCAACCGAAGGCGGCGAACCGGCCGGCCACATCCTCGGTGAAGGCCAGGCTGGTGGGACCCTCGATGGAGATGCGGTTGTCGTCGTAGAGCACGATGAGCCGTCCCAGGGCCAGGTGCCCCGCCAGCGAGGCCGCCTCCGACGAGATGCCCTCCATCAGGCAACCGTCGCCGGCGAAGACGAAGGTGCGGTGGTCCACCAGGTCGGGCCCGAACACCGCCCGCAAGTGCGCTTCGGCGGCGGCCAGGCCCACCGCGGTGGCCAGGCCCTGTCCCAGGGGGCCGGTGGTGGTCTCGATGCCCAATCCGGGGTGGCGCTCCGGGTGCCCCGCGGTGGGCGACCCCCACTGGCGGAAAGCCTTCAGGTCGTCCATGGAGAGCGGGAAGCCGGCCAGGTGGAGCAGGCTGTAGAGGAGCATCGAGCCGTGGCCGTTGGAGAGCACGAAACGGTCCCGGTCGGGCCAGGTGGGGTCGCCGGGGTCCACCTGGAGGAACTGCGTCCAGAGCACCACCCCGATGTCGGCCATGCCGAGGGGCATCCCGGGGTGCCCCGAGTTGGCCTGCTGCACGGCGTCCATGGAGAGCGCCCGGATGGTGTCCACTGCCAGTTGCTCCACGCTGCGGGTCATGACCTCACCTGCTCGCCCGACGACGGCCCAGGCTAACCGGTGCCGGATTCAGTCCACCGAGTGCAGGTGGCGCGGCGCCCCGTTCAGGCGCTCCACCCCGCCCCCGGTCACCAGGACGATGTCCTCGAGGCGGACGCCGAACTCGCCCGGCAGGTAGACGCCCGGCTCCACCGAGAAGGCCATGCCCGGCTCGAGGGGCACGGCGTTGCCCTCCACCAGATAGGGGGCCTCGTGCTCTTCGAGGCCGATGCCGTGGCCGGTGCGATGGGTGAAGTGGGAGCCGAACCCGGCCGCCGCGATCACCCGGCGGGCGGCCCGGTCCACCTCCTGGGCGGGAACGCCCGGGCCGCTGGCCGCCACCCCCGCCTCCTGGGCGGCGGCCACCACGGCGTGGACCTTCCGTACCCGGGCGGGCGGATCTCCCACGAAGAAGGTGCGGGTGATGTCGGAGTGGTACCCGTGGAGGCGGCCTCCGAAGTCGACCACGACGGCATCGCCGGGGGAGATCACCCGGCTGCCGGCCTCGTGGTGCGGCGAGGCGCCGTTGGGGCCCGAGGCCACGATGCTGAACGCCGCCGACTCGTGCCCCTCGGCCACCACCATGGCGGCGATCTCCGCTGCCAGTTCCCGCTCGGTCTTGCCGGCGAAGCGGGTGTGGTCGAGGCGGGCCACTACGCGGTCCGCCGCCGCCCCGGCCTGCCGCAGGAGATCCGCCTCGCCAGCGTCCTTGCGGCGTCTCAGTTCGCCGACGAGGGCCGAGGCGGCCGAGAACTCGGCCCCGGCCAGGCTGGACTGCAGTCCCAGCAGGAACACCGACCAGGTGGTATCCCCCACGCCGAGCCGCCGGGCGGATCGGCAGAGGCCGGCCACCAGGGAGAGCGGGTCGTCGGTCTCCTCCCAAGGCTCCAGAGAGAAGACGCCGGGGAGGGGCGTCACTCGCGGCGCCTCAAAAGCCGGGAGGACCAGTGTGGCCGGGGCGTCCACGGGAAGCACCAGCATGGTGAGCCGCTCGAGGGGCATGGCCCGGTACCCGGTGAAGTAGGGCAGGTCGGCGCCGACCGACAGCAGCAGCGCATCGACCCCGCGAGCCGTCATGAGTTCGCGGGCCCGCCTCAGCCGGGCAGGGTAGTCGAAGGGGACCAAGGCAGCGGAGGCTAGCCGGTGGCCCGGCGCGGGGCGGCCGGTGGCCGCCCCGCCCCCGCTGCTCCGGCTCTCAGCAGCTTCGCTCGACTTCCCCGAGCCGGCAGGTGTTCTTGCCCAACCCGCCGAAGAGGCGGTCGAAGCCCGCGCCGCCGACCAGCGTGTCGGCCCCGCGGCCACCGCGCAGCACGTCGTCGCCGGGGCCGCCGCGCAGGCGGTCGGGCCCCGGGCCACCCTGTATGACGTCGTTGCCCTCCCCGCCGATCATCAGGTCGGCCCCGGGGCCGCCCCAGGCGGCGTCGTTGCCGGGGCCCAGGCAGATGATGTCATCCCCTCCCCGGCCTCGCACCTCGTCGTCGCCCGCGCCGGCCGAGATGACGTCGCGCCCGGCCGTACCCAGCAGGATGTCGGCCTTGGGGGTGCCCACGATGGTGGGCACCTTCCCGGCGCAGCGGCCCGCGGTGTAGATGAAGAAGGTTCCGTTCCACTGCCCGACGCGCACCGCTATCGACTCGGCGTCCTGCCGGGAGGAAGCCGACGGATACCAGGTGGTGGCATAGTCCACCGGGGCCGTGCAGTCGGTGAAGCGGAAGTAGTAGTCCCCCGCCGGAAGCACGAACTTCCAGTCCCAGATGTCACGCCGCCCGGCGACCAGGCTCCCGGCCGGGTCGAAGGCGTCGACGCACACTTCGCCCAGGCCGGCTTCGCCCCCCTTGGCAACCAGTGCCTTGCCCGTCTCGGCCAGGGTGGGCACCACCGCCACCCCGCCGCCGGGGACCAGGGCGGCATTCACCGTGGTGGCGGCGCCCGATCTCACCGCCACGGACTGGGCCAGGTCCTCGACCATGCCCCCGCCGCTCCACTGGTCGGACCACTGCTTGTTGGGATCGCGGAACTCCACCACCCAGTTCCCCGCCCGCAGTGGGGTCAGGGTGAAGCGGCCGTCGGCGCCGGTGATCGCACCGGTTTCCTCGCATCGCGCCGACGCGGCGCGCCCGCGGCCGTCATCGGCCGGGTGGGCCTGCACCCGGATGCCGGCGATGGGGGCCCCGGTGGCGGCGGTGGTGACCCGCCCCTTGATGGAGCCGGGGCCGGCCAGCACGGCATCGGCCCGGACCCAGGCGGCGCCGGACACCGTGATGGGAGTGGCCGCCTCGATGCTGGCGGCGTCGTGGTACCACTCGGGCCGCCAGGTGGCATCCTCCTCGCTCACGTGCTTCTGGAAGAAGTACAGCTTCACGGTGACCGCCTTGCCCCAGAACGGCATCTGGTAGGTCCCGTCGGCCCCCGTCCAGGAGAAGAAGGCTTCCTCCCATCCGCCGGCCACCTGCTTGAAACCGCGCACGCCGATGTACTCGATCGGCTTCCCGGCGGTGTCGGTGATGGTGCCGCGGATCCCGTTGGCCGAATCACCACCGCCGCCGCCGCCGTAGGCTCCGGCCGCCAGCGCCGGCAGCAGCAGCGCCAGGACCGCCGCCGCCAGGATCATCGTGCGCCGCCTCATCCGCGCCTCCTCTACTCGCTTGCACCCAACCATCGGCAGACGGGAATGCAATTCTTGAATGGGGCGTTCAGCCTACCGCCACTCGCTCCTCCCCGGCGTGATAGGAGGACCGCACCAGCGGGCCGGCCTCGACGCACCGCAGGCCCAGGGCGGCGCCGTGCGCCCGAAACGAGTCGAACTCCTCCGGAGCGGCGTAGCGGTGGATGGGGCGGTGCCGGGCGGTAGGCCGCAGATACTGCCCGATGGTGACGATGTCCACTCCCACCGCCCTCAGGTCGGCCAGGGCCCCGAGGACTTCCTCGTTGGTCTCGCCGAGGCCGACCATGAGCCCCGACTTCACCAGGCCGTCGGGCCGCACTCGCCGGGCCCGGGCGAGCAGCGCCAGCGAGCGCCCGTAGTTGGCTGAGGTGCGCACCTCGCGCTGCAGGCGCACCACCGTCTCCACGTTGTGGTTCAGCACCTCCGGCTTCTCCTCCAGGACGAGGCCCAGGGCGGCGGCGTCGCCCTTGAAGTCGGGGACGAGGACCTCGACGGCGCACGCCGGCACCCGCTCCCGAATGCGGCGGATGGCGGCGGCGAAGACCCCCGCCCCGCCGTCGGGCAGGTCGTCACGGTCCACCGATGTCAGGACGGCATGACGCAGACCGAGGCGGGCTACCGCCTCTGCCACCCGTTCCGGCTCGGCCGGGTCCGGAGGCCCCGGGCGGCCGGTGGTCACCTCGCAGAACGAGCAGGCCCGGGTGCACACCTCGCCCAGCAGCAGGAAGGCCGCCGTCCCCGCCGCCCAGCACTCGTAGATGTTGGGGCAACCCGCCTCCCGGCAGACGGTGTGCAGTTCCAGGCCCTCCACCAGGCCGCGCACGCTCCGGTAGCCGGCCCCCAGGTCGGCCCGCACCCTCATCCAGGGCGGCCGATCCGGCTCTCCCGCCAGGCGCCTGCCGACCGTGAGGGGAACCGCCGCCCTTCCTTGCGGGGTGAAGGTGCCGGCGGCCACGAGGCGGTCCACTTCGAACGAGTGGTCCTTCCGCCCGGAGCCGGGCGGGTAGGCCGCCGCCTGCGTCTCCACTCCGGCGTGCCCGAAGGCGGCGACGAAGTGGGGGACGACGGCCTCCACCATTTCCTCGATCGAGACCCGTCGCCCGGCCAGGCCGCTCACCGAGGCCACCGGGCGGCCCGCCAGGCCGCAGGGGACTATGTCACGGAACCCGTCGAGGTCATCCGCCACGTTGATGGCGAAGCCGTGCATGGTTACCCCCCGGGCGACGCGGACCCCGATGGCGGCCACCTTGCCCTGCTCGGTCCAGACCCCGGTGTAGCCGGGCTCCGTCCACGATTCCAGACCCAGATCGGCCAGGGCGCCGATCAGCCCCCGCTCCAGCCGCCGCACGTAGGCCACCACGTCGGGCCGCTCCCCCAGGTGGACGATGGGATAGCCCACCAATTGGCCCGGCCCGTGGTAAGTCACATCGCCGCCCCGGTCGACGCGCAGCACCTCGGCCCCCCGGCCGGCCAGCTCACCGGCCGGGGCAAGCAGGTTGGCCTCGTCGGCTCCGGTGCCCAGGGTGTAGGTGGGAGGGTGCTCCAGGAGCAGCAGGTAGTCGGCGGCGGCGCGCCCCGACGCCCTGCCCTCGTGGAAGGCGCGCTGCAGGTCCCAGGCCTCGCGGTAGGGCAGCCGCCCCAGCCAGCGGGCCCGGAGCGCCGTCACGCCAGTTCCTGCTCCCAGTCCCGGGTCTCGAGGGTCTCCTTGATCCGCCGAAGGAACAGCACAGCGGTGGCCCCGTCGAAAGCGCGGTGGTCCCAGGTCAGGCCCAGATACCCCACGTGGTGCACCGCGATGGCGTCGGCCCCGGTGGAGTCGGTCACCACCACCGGCCGCTTGGCCACGGTGTCGGTGGAGAGGATCGCCACCTCCGGCACGTTGATGATGGGAGCCGACATCAACGACCCGTAGGGGCCGGGGTTGGTGATGGTGAAGGTGCTCCCGGCGGCGTCGTCGGGGGTGAGGTCCCCGCGGCGCGCCTTCTCGGCCACGGCCCGGATGCGCCGGGCCAGTTCCCGCATCCGCATGCCGTCGGCGTTGGGGAGGTTCATGACGATGAGGCCGCGCTGGTCGAGGTCCACGGCGATCCCCAGGTTCACCACCCCGTGGAGCACCACCTTCTTCTCCTCCAGGTAGAAGGAGGAGTTCACCACCGGGAAGGCCCCCAGAGCGTCGATGGTGGCCCGGGCGATGAAGGGCAGGTAGGTGAGAGAGAAGCCCTCGCGCGCCTTGAACGACTCCTGGTGGGAGCGACGCACCCGTTCCACCACTTCGAAGTCGGCCTCGACCGCCGTCCAGACGTGGGCGGCGGTGCGCCGGTTGGCCACCATGTGCTCGGCGATCCGCAAGCGCAGCCGGCTGGGATCCTCGACCCGATCCCCCGGACGCAGCGGGATCCGCGCCGGCGGTCCCTCCGCCGCGGCCGGGGCGGGGGCCGCGGCAGGAACGGCCACCGGAGGGGCGGGCGCCGGCGGAGGCGCGGGGGCAGCCGGCTCCGCCCGGGGGATCAGGGACTCCAGGCCGCGGCCCAGGCCCACCCTCTTCGGCGGCTCCATAGGCTCGGCCTCTTCCTCGGCCTCTTCCTCGGCCTCCCGTTCCTCCGCCTCCGGGACCTCCGCCTCCGGGACCGCCGCCGGCAGGATCTCCACGACGGGCATGGCTGCCGGGGCGGGCGGGGTGGCCGGGACCTCAGCCGGGGACTCGGGTAGGGCATCGGGAGTCGGCGCAAGGACCACAGGCTCGGTCGGAACGGGCGGGACGACAACCGGGGCTTCACCACGCGTCCGAGCGTCGATCGCCGCCTGCACGTCCTGGCGGGTGATGCGCCCATCGCGACCGGTCCCCCGGAGCGACGCCAGATCGAGCCCATGCTCGGCAGCCAGACGGCGCACCACCGGCGACAGGAAGCCCAGGTCGGCCCGGGCCTCGGCCGGCTCGCCGGCTGCGGCCTCAGGGAA
>Ga0194112_10000632_pt1 | contig 51504 bp, 56 predicted proteins | sample TA2MahC400mmetaG_FD_146191 | JGI IMG/M metagenome (GOLD analysis project Ga0194112, IMG submission 146191) | Freshwater microbial communities from Lake Tanganyika, Tanzania - TA2015016 Mahale Deep Cast 400m | ecosystem: Environmental > Aquatic > Freshwater > Lake | place: Tanzania: Lake... | reverse complement strand
TGCAAATCTTGGATAGACATAAATGCAAACATTGCTTCTGGAAAAGCTGTTTTGAGTGATACTGTTATTGATTCAAAATTAAAAGAATTCAAGGAGATTGTAAATTGAAATACAAGACTCTTGGAAAAAGCGGAATCTCAGTTTCTGAAATAGGATTTGGGGCATGGACTATTGCACTTGACTGGTGGGGTAAAAAAATCGAAGATGATGAGGCAAAACGCATGCTAAAAAAAGCATATGACCTTGGCATAAACTTCTTTGAAACCGCAGACATGTATGGAAAAGGAAAAAGCGAGAAGCTAATAGGCGAAGTCTTCAAAGATATGCGAGATAAGATAGTAATTTCTACAAAATATGGTTATGATTTTGAAAGTGTTGAACAGATTGGCCACAAAGAGTTACCGCAAAGATTTGATTCTGAGTTTACAGAAAATGCACTAAAAAATAGTCTAAATCGCCTTCAGACTGATTACATTGATGTTTATGGGTTGCACAATCCAAAATTAAATCACATACGAGATGACAAGATTTTTCAAACATTGGATCAGATGATTAGGAAAGAAAAGATCAAAACATATCAAGTTGCTTTAGGACCTGCAATAGGATGGACACAGGAAGGCCTTGAAGCAATGAACAGAAAAAATGTTTCTGCAGTACAAACGGTTTACAACATTTTAGAGCAAACGCCAGGAAACGAGCTTATTAAAAATGGCGAAAGAAAAAATGTTGGAATTCTAGTTCGGGTTCCTGACGCCTCTGGAATTCTTACAGGTAAAGTCAAATCAGATACAAAAATTGATGAAAAAGATCACCGTTCTGTAAGAAAAGGTGAATGGATAAAGGCATCATTAACAAAAGTTGAACAGCTAAGGCCTATAGCTGAGCGAAATGGTTTGACTGTAACAGAGCTTGCAATCAAGTTTATTCTTTCAAAAAAGGCAGTATCTTCTGTATTTCCTACAGTAATTAGTGTAGATGAGATTGAAAGCTTTTCTGCAATGTCTGATGGAATATATCTTAGCACCTCAGACATGAAAGAAATTAATGATTTGTATTCAAGTTGGCCTCCTTATGAGATAAAGGCAACAATACAAAACTAATCTGATTTTATTTTAAGCAGGGATTGTTTCTTCTATCTTAAATTCGTGTTCTACAAAGTATTCTACGCGTGTTTTCTTAAACTCTCGTGCGCTAAATAGAATTTTGTATTCAGGTACGTTGATCTGTTTTTGTATTATCTTTGCTACATCGTTTGCTTCCCATTCTGTTTTGCAATGTATCATTGAAAATACGTTATATGGCCAGTCTTTGTAAACTGGTCTCTGATAGCAGTGACTTACTTGTGGAAATGCTCCTAATTTCTCACCCACTTCGGCTATTCTTTCATCTGGGACTTTCCAAACAATCATGCCATTTGCAACAAACCCGACATCTCTGTGTCGTAGAATAGCTGCAAATCTGCGCATCACGCCAATTTCTTCATAGTATTTCATTTTTTCAAATAACTTTTCCTCTGAGATTCCAAGTTTTTGAGATGGTATCAGAAATGGCGTATCAACTATTTCCAAGTCTTTTTGTAGTTCACGGATGAATTCTTTGTCTTTTTCTGTTGGCACAAACTTTACATCTTGAATTTTTTTCTTTTCTTCTGTTGGTTTTACGTCATGTTTTTTTTCATCAACCATGTCAAGCTTTACTCCAATTTTGAATAGTTTGATTGTTGGAAGCATTCTAATTTTTTTAATGCCAGAAAGTTTTGAAAATTTGTCAACTTCGGTTTTAAGATCAGAGTCTGGCGGAACCGCTAGTGTAAACCACAAGTTAAACTCATGATTTCTTTCATAGTTATGACTTACACCTGGATGTTGATTGATTTGTTTTGCAACAAACTCTAGCTTGTCTTTCTCAATCTCCATTGCCACAAGCGAGCTTTTGTATCCAAGTCTTCGAGTATCAAAAATCGCGCTTAATTGCCGTAAAATTCCTATCTTTTTAAGATGAGCTAATCGTTGTTTTACTATTTCTGGCGATACACCAAATTTTTTTGCAATCTCATGAAATGGTTGTGAAACAAGTGGAAATGTCCACTGTATTTCGTTTAGGATCTCTTTGTCAAGATTATCCATTTGTGTTTTCAATGGCATATGATTTTTCTTTGTAATTAAAAATGTAACGTGATTCTTTGAATCTATAAATATAATTCAAAAGCTCGCTGATCGTTGATTGTAGACCTCAACCTAAATGGAAATCTAGTCATTGTTGTAGGTGGTGGAGATGAAGGTCTAAAGAAAGTAAATTCTTTATTGACGCAGGATTGCAAGATACTAGTTGTAAGTGATAAGATAAACACTCAACTTGCAAATTTTGTCAAAAAAAAGAAAATCCAGTTTAAGAAAATAAAATTAAAGGATGCAAACTTTCTTTCAAAATACAAGCCATTTCTTGTCATGGCAGCAACAGATGACAGAGAACTAAACAGAAAAATCGTGCAAAAAGCAAAAAAAATGCGATGTTATGTATATGCCGCAGATGATCCTGAGGTTAGTGACTTTGCCCACCCATCTGTTATCAATATAGATGATACAGTACAGATAGCAATTTCTACTGGCGGTAGAAGTCCTGCAATGGCAAGAAAGATAAAATTACAGGCAGAAAAGGTTTTTAAAAAAATCATAAAAAAAGAAGACATTTACCAAATAAAACTACAGCAAATAGCAAGAGCTGCAGCTAAAAAAAAAATATCTACTCCAACTGAACGAAAAAAGTTCCTATACTCTATTCTAAATGATAACCATATTAAACAATTAATAAAAGACAACAACCTCAAAAAAGCACAGAAGCGAGTAATGGTAATGTTAAGGGAGTGGAAATGACAAAAAAGGTGATAAACGCACGAGTAACTTATCGCAAGTCGCCTGTTCATGTGTTAGAAAGGTTTACTTTCAAGGATCTTGATACAGCCTATTCTTCTTTTAGAAAATATTCAGGACTAAACGAATGTGTCATTGTACAAACCTGTAACAGGATAGAGCTGTTTGGTATTTCAGATGAGGTTAACATTTCTAAAATTAAAAAAACATGGGCATCTTTAGCAGGCCTTGAAGAAACGTCCTTTAAGGAAAATCTTGAACTATGTGAAGATACTGACGCCTTTCATCATTTGCTTACACTAACATCTGGTCTTGATTCAATGGTTGTTGGAGAAGAGCAGATACTAGGACAGATAAAAAACTCGATAACGTCAGCAAGGCAGCGTAAAGCATCAGGGGAACATCTTAACACATTATTTGACAAGGCTGTTAGAATAGGTACTAGGATTAGAAATTCTACTGGGATTAGTCAAGGTGGAATTTCCATTGGCTCTTTGGCTGTAAAACTGGTAGAAGAAAATATTGATGATTTAAAATCAAAGAGCATTTTATTGATTGGGACTGGAGAATCTGCTACACTTGTTGCCAAGTCACTTAAGAAAAGAGGATACAAGTTTTTTGTATCAAGTAGAACAACGGAGAGATCAAATGCCTTTGCAGAAACAGTAGGTGGTATTTCACTAGGATTTGAGCAAGTACTATCAGAATTTCATAAATATGATGTAATTTTTGTTGCAACTGCAGCTCCATACTTTCTTGTAACATTTGATAGAATTGCAAATGCAATAAAACAAAAGAAAAAAGGAATTATGATACTTGACTTGTCAAATCCAAGAACCGTTGATGAAAAAGTTGCAACCATTGCAGGCATAAAACTGATGAATCTTGACCAAATTGCAGAAATGGTTGATAAAAACATGCGAAGTAGAAAAGGCAAGGTAGCAACAGTTGAGAATATAATTAGTGATGAATTACCAGTAATAGAGGCATCAATGAAAAGGCTGGATGCAGAACCATTGGTAAAAGAAGTGTTCAAAAATGTAGATTCTCAAAGAGTAAAGGAATTGCAAAAAGCACTTCAAATGTTAGGTGAAATAGACGAAAATAAAATCAAGATCATAGATGAGCTGACAAAGGCTGTAGTTGAAAGCATTGTTTCTGCACCAATGAACAATCTCAGAAAGGCTTCAGAGCATGGTGATCCTGATTTACTTGAAGCTGCTACAAAACTTTTTGATTATAAAAAAAAGGAATAGCTCATCACACTCTGTCATAGTTAGACTAGGATTATATTGCTAACAAAGGAATTTTTGCGCATGTCATTTTTTACGTCAAGACGTCTTCGAAGATTGCGAAAAAATGAAAAAATACGTGACTTAGTTCAGGAGATACGGCTTTCACCAAAGGATCTCATTTGTCCAATCTTTGTTCAAGAGGACTTGAAAAAGCGAACTGCTGTAGAATCAATGGCAGGCATTGAAAGACTGCCACTAAATGAGATTGTAAAAGAAGTAGAGTCTGTCATAGATTTGAAAATACCCGCGGTTATGCTATTTGGCATTCCTGCAGCAAAAGATGATGTAGGAACATCGGCCTTTTCTGATAAAGGCATAGTTCAAAGAACAATATCAGAAATTAGGAAGAATTTTGGTGAAAAAATTGTGATTATGGCAGATGTTTGCCTTTGCCAATATACGTCATCAGGCCATTGTGGCCTAGTTAAAGAAAACAAGATTGACAATGATTCAAGCATAGCAACGCTTGCAAAAATTGCGCTAAGCCAAGCACATGCAGGTGTTGATGTAGTATCTCCTTCTGCAATGATGGATGGTCAAGTTTTTGCCATACGGCAAAGTCTTGATGATGCAGGTTTTTCTGATGTTGCCATAATGTCGCATTCTGCAAAACATAGATCTGCGTTTTATTCGCCGTTTCGTGATATGGCAGACTGTGCACCAAAGTTTGGTGACAGAAGAACATACCAAGTGCCGTTTACTAATCCAATGGAATCTCTGCGAGAAGTTGAGATGGATATCAATGAAGGAGTCGATATTGTCATGATAAAACCAGCGCTAGCATATCTTGATCTAATAGCAGAAACAAAAAAACGGTTCAATGTTCCAGTGTCTGCCTATAGTGTATCAGGCGAATATGCTCTTGTGAAAGGAGCTGCAAAACAAGGATGGATAAATGAAAATGAAGTTATTTCAGAAATTCTTTATTCTATAAAGAGAGCCGGAGCAGACATGATAGTAACATATTTTGCAAAAGCTGGTGCAAAAATTTTGCAAGATTAACCTATGAGAAATGATCAACGATTTGAGATTGAGCGTGCCTTTGATTTATTGCCACATATAGTTGGGGCAAGCTGGGCAGTGCTTTGGTTTCGTTTAAATTCGATAAAAAGGCCTACAAGGCAAGAATTTAGAGAAAAGGTAATCGAATATTTTAATTTGCTAAATCCACTTTTTGAGACATATCCGCAAACAAGTGAATTTTCTGAACTTTGCAATTATATCAAAATGCGAAAAAATGAGGAGAATGAAAAAATAATCCAAGGAAAAAACACGGAGGTTGAAAAGCGGTATGACCGGTATATTGACTATGGCTAGATTTCCCTTTTCAAGTCATCAAGATATTTTCTAATCACTCTAGTTCTTTTTTTGGCTTCAGTTCTAGCCGATTTTGTATTCATTAGTTTTTCTAAAAGCAATAGTTTTCTGAAAAAATGATCCAGCGTCCATCGCTGGTCATCAGGGATCCGTTTTCTACAAAATGGATCTAGTTTATTGTAAAATGGCCTGTTTGTGTGGCCACCAACTGCAAATGCTCTTGCAACGCCTATTGCCCCTATAGCATCAAGTCTGTCTGCATCTTGCAAAATTTTTCCTTCTATTGTTTGTGGTATTTTATTTTTTGAAAAGCTGTGATCCAAAATAGCATTACAAATTGTTTGTATTTCATTTTTTGAAAAATTATGTTTTTTTAGAATTTTTGCAGCTAAAATTGAGCTTTTTTTAGATGATGTTTTTGATCTTTTATCAGATTTTGGAAAAGACACTATATCATGTAGCAAAGCTGCACACAAGACCAGTTTTGGGGTTATTTTTTCATTTGCACAGATCTTTTTTGCATTTTTGTAAACTCGCATTATGTGCTCAAAGTCATGTGCTGCATCATTTTTTCCAGTTAGTCTTCTTACCTCTTTTGTTAATTGTTCTAAAACATTCAATTTTAGATTCTCCAAAGCTTTGGCTTGATTAGTTTGAATTGTCTTTTTGTAATCAACAAGTTCCAATTTATACAAGTAAAAAATATCACAGAAGCTATTCCTATGACGTCTGCAAGTAATATTCCAATGTATTCATTTTCAAATAATTGCAAAAATGGTACTAAAACAACATTGCTGATTGAGATCATTATATAGTATGATATAGCACGGCCAAGCCAAAATCCAAGATAGAGTCCAAAACTTTTTGCCTTCATCAGACCATATGCTACAAACAAAAAGTTGTCAGGAAGAGGAGTTGCAGCAAAAACAAAAGATGCGATAAGATAGCCAAATCGTTTCTTGTTTAGAAAAGTTCCAATTACATCAAGGTTGGATTGTTGCTCTTTTCCTATAAATCGCCTAAATAAGCTGCTATAACGCTTCAAGAAAACCCTACCTATTGTTGCACCTGTTGCCCCTACAATGGCAAGTGCTAAAGGATCAAATGATGCATCAAGTGTATGAAAAGATGCTAAAACCATCCAAGTTGGAATCATCAATATTGGAACGGAATTAATTCCAATTAATAAAAAAAAGACACCAAAGTAGGAAAGTTCACCAAGCATCTCAAGAATATCAGCCATTATTCATCATGGATTTGTCTTCTCTGCATGTAAATCCTTAGGTATACAATATTGTAAATAAAAGAAAAAAGCGAGCCATTAATCTAAAAAAATTTAGATTTATCTGAAAAATACAAAACTAATTTAAAAAAATAAATGATTTATTCAATATCCTTAAATGCAAAATTGTACTATGTATAGTAATGAGTATCAAGGTTTGGCAGTGTTTTAGGTGCAATTTGACATTCAAAGATGAGGAACTTGCAAAGATACATGAGGAGCTTTCACGCCATTCTGTAAAGACAATCAAAAGTATAGAGTCTAAAATCTAAGAATTATTTTATCAAAAAAATTAATGATTTCATTTATGGTGCAGGAGGTGGGATTTGAACCCACGAACCCCTAAAGGAAAGGATTTCCTATTTGTACAATCTTGAGTCCTTCTCGGTTGGCCGGGCTTCGATACCCCTGCAAAATTCATTCCAAAAACAGAATATATTAACTAGAAGCTAGGATAAGCAAAATCTGCATTACAAAAAACCAAATTCAAAAATTTTTCATTGATAATATGACATTAAAAAAAGCTTTATAATAAACGCATAAAGAGGTTCACTAAATGGTAACTGCTGAACAGGCAAAAAACATGAGAAGTGGAATTAACATAGAAGGAACCGTAGAGCGAAAAGGTGAGCCAAGAACAGTAAATATGAAATCTGGTGGAACTATCCAAGTTTGCGATGCATTTTTGGTTGATGAAACTGGAGGGGAAATCAAGCTAACGTTATGGGGAGACGAAGTATCTCAAGTAAAAGATGGAGCAAAAGTAAAGATTGAGAATGGATATACAACCCAGTTTAAGGGCGAAGTTTCACTGACTAAGGGAAAATACGGTAAACTTGAAATTATATCCTAAATATATTTAGATTTTGAGCCTCGCTTCCAATCTACTAGCGATAGTATAATACCAATTCCAAGAGATAAAATTCCCGCAATAACCAAAATGCCAGAAACAGCAAGTGGGATGACTGTTTTCATAAAGGGCGAGTCAGGATTTGTCATAGCTTGTGAATTTTGTGGATCTTCTGAAAACATCATTATTACAGAAAGGGGCCTTTCTGCATTATTTGTAACTACAAAATTGTAAATGTCAGTTTTTGGTGTTGTAAGCATCTCAAATGCTATTGGTTCGTCTTGTTGGTATTTGCCAAAATTGTCTCCAAAAATATTCGTAATCTCGATTGATACCATATCTCCATCTTGAAAGTTAGTTATTTGCAAGCCCCAAAGAAGCGGTACGTCTTCCTTAGTTGTACTAAAAGAAAATGTGTTTGATTCACCAGCAAAGATTTGAGTTTCTTCTGTAGTGTATTCAAACAGTCCTTCAAAAACATCCGGAACAAAAATCTGTCCTGACATCGAAGGGTTTGTTCCAAGTAATGCAGATTGAGCAAGTAGAAATGAAATTAATAATAATCCTAATCCACAGGATGAGATTATTGGACCACGTTTTTTCATGCTAGCTAATGTATTCTAGGTTTTTGCTGCTTGATTGCGGCATATTCATTTGCCCCAAACCTTCCCTTGATGCTTGGGATTCAATTGATTTTATGATCTTTTCAGTGTCTTCTACTCTTTTATCAAGCTCTGTCATATCTAGTGTGATGTTAAGAATTTGCAATAGTGCTTGCAAGACAGCTTTTGCTGCTTTTGCATCAATTACATATCCCGAAGTCTCTCCCAAAAGGCAAATCCCTTTCATGTTAAACTTTTTTGCAACTCCAATAATTATGCCATTCATGCCTGTAATACTTCCTTTATTCATTGTCTGTATCTGATATTTTGAAAACTGCTCGATTAAATCTGAAGAGGTACTTGTTCCATAAACTTGTGGAGATTTTGAAAATGTGCCTGTAATGTATGCTGCCAATGTGTAGATGATGTCAATGTGCAGTTTTTTACAGATGTTAATGATTTCCTCTGCAAGCAGATATTCTGATTGTGGCAAAACAGGTTGTGCATCTCCTGTAAGTATGATTAGATCGTTTGATTCTGTTTTACAGTAATACATTGAATTTTTTATCAAATCAACAGTTCCATCTTGTTGTATGGTAACTTGGGGTGGAAATGAAGAAGAGTAAATGTCTGCAAACTGCTTTCCATGCAATTTGTCTATGATGTAATCTACTGCGAGTTTTCCTACAAATCCACTACCTGGCAATCCACAGACAAGTTTTGGATTTTTCAAGTCAGGCAGTGATGAAATTTCGACTAGAAACTTTTCACTAAATGTCATAAAATATGTGAAAAGTTAAACTGTATTAAAATCTTAGAGTGTTTGTTCTATCTTCGTTTTGTTTTTGATTTTTTTGTTTTCTTTACTTTTCTTTTGTGAACAATTCTTCTTTTTGTCTTGGTCTTTTTTGCTATTTTTTTCTTCTTTGGTTTAGTTTTTGATTTTTTCCTAGGTTTGCTTTTTCTTGATTTAGCTAGAGTCTTGCTTATTTTTTCAAGAGTTGATTTTACTGCTTTCTCACGTTTTTCTCTGTTTTCAAGTTGTTTAGCTAATCTTGTCGCAGTTTTTTGCGTACTTTTCACAAGGTTTACTAGTACAGGTTTTGCTTGTACCTGTTTTCTAACTTGATTTGAAATTTTGGATTTGGAGCTTTTGTATTCATCAATGGCATTGACTGTTTTTTTAGCCATGGCATTTCTTTGTCTTATTTCTGCTGTTAATTCATTTATTCTGTCCATAATTGTTTGAAGCCTTTCTTGGATCTGTTGCTTTTCTTCCTTTGAGTTTGCAAATTCTAGTTCTTGCTCAGTTTGGTCTTTTAGATCTTTTTCATATTTTAGGCGCTCTTGTGCAGCTGAGATTAATCTCGTTATGCTTTCTTGTTGTGCTGTACGTTGGTTTAGGTGAAAGGATACATCGTCTAGTTTTTCATGAGTGTTTTCTAGTCTTCGCTGTAAGGAGGAAAGACCAGATGAGGATTTACGAGAAAGTTTTCTAACTTGATCAAATTTTTTTTCGCTCTGTTTTCTAAGCTTTGTTGCTTCAATTTTCTTTTTTTGTAGCTTACTAGCTAACCTAGTGAGTGATGTCAATATTTATTGTGAAATGTTGTAGTTGATTAAGTTATACTAATAACTAGTATTTGACTTACCAGTTAAGAAATTTAAATTCGTATTTGAGTAAAATGATATGGAGTTTCATCCTTCACAGATACCTATTGTTAAGATTTTTGATATCAAAGATGAAAAGGATGCCGAAGATGCTGTAGAAGAAATGGTTAGAATTGGATTTTCAAATCAAAAAAAAGGCTACAAAGTTTTATTTTCAAAAGATGATCGAGTCGCAAAAAGAATTGGATACATAGTCACAACTGGAGTTAATTTTGGTTTGCGGAAAACAAACCAAGAACGCGATATAAGATACTGGACTTATCACCATGACAAAGAGCATTATGCAATAGTTCTTATCAGCACAAAAGCACTTGATGAGTTAGGTCTTTAATTCAAAAATTTTACCTAGTTTTGCTTTTTTTGCAACAACTCCGGTAAGCAGAATTCCAAGTATGATTCCACCAATCACATCCATGGGAAAGTGTTGTAACACATAGACCCTGCTAATTGACATCAAAATTGGATACAATAACAAAAGATAACATCCGCGTGGAAATTTTTGTGATAGTGCAAATCCAAGAACCATTCCAAAAACAGTAGCCCTACTAGCATGTCCTGATGGAAATGATGCATTTGCACCACCTTCACAAAAAAGTGCAAAAGTGTCTTGAGTGGATTCAATAAGAAAAGGAGTTCCCAAAAAAGTCAGATTTGGTCTGTCTCTATCTATTCCACACTTTATGTAGCCTGTAAGTAACGTGGTAAGAACTAGTAAAATCATAAGAACTACACCTATTTTTCTTGTCTTTTTGATAATCACTAGAACTGTGCCAAATGCAAGCATGTAAAAAACATCACCTGCTTCTGTAACTGATTGCATGAAAATATCAAATATTGGATTTCCAGCTATTGATTGAAAGAACAAAACTGTAGATTCATCAAACTGTTGGGTTGTCTTTGAGTAGACAAGTAACGCCACAAACAAAAATGATATAGCTAGAACAAAAAAAGGCCTTGAGCGTATATCAAAAATCCATTTTTGCAACTAGACAAACCTCCATTGTGTCATTTTTAATTTTTCTCATATTACACTAGCATGAAACACTAAAACTAGTCACAAAATGAAATAATCAGATTAAACATCTGATCGACTAAAGGATTTTAACCGGCGCAAAAAAAGAAATGATGTGAACATACTAACACTTGATGATTTTGAATTAAAAGACAAAACTGTTTTTCTTCGCGTAGACATGAATTGCCCTATTGATCCGGATACCATGAAAATTTCTGGAACAAAGCGTATTGAAGAAGCAACTGAAACAATTAATGCTCTGAAAAATTCAAAAATAGTTGTTGCCTCTCATCAAGGAAGAGTTGGCAATAAAGACTATACTGGAATGGACAAACATGCTGAAGTGCTTGAAAGTCTTCTTGGTCGTAAAATCAAGTATGTTGAAGATGTGATTGGAGAATCTGCACGAAAAGAGATAAAAAATTTGAAAAGCGGAGACATACTCTTACTTGATAATCTCAGACTATGTGCAGAAGAAAACTATGAGTTTGCACCATCTGATGCTGCCAAGACAATTATGGTTACACGGTTAGCTCCACTTTTTGATCTTTGTGTACTGGATTCTTTTCCAAGCGCTCATAGGGCTCATCCATCACTTGTAGGATTTTCACATGTATTACCATCCTGTGCAGGAAAAATTGTTGAACGTGAAGTTAGAAAGCTAAATGAAATAATGACTGTTGCAAAGGCGCCACACGTAATTGTACTTGGAGGTTCTAAGGTTCCAGACAGATTAGAAGCAATAAAGGCACTCATAAAAAATGGCAGGGCAGACCACGTATTACTTACTGGTCTTATTGGAAATGTGTTTATGCGAGCACAAGGAAGAATCAAGGCTCCACTTGGAATAAAAAGAGAAGAAGAGGTCGTAGCAAAAGCTCATACGCTAATAGGTGAATATCCTGACATATTTTCAACCCCTGTTGATGTTGCAATAGACAAGGAAGGCTCAAGGGTTGAAGTTGATGTACGTGATCTAGGCAAAGACGATCAGATATATGATCTTGGACCAAAGACTGTTGAATATTATAATAAATTCATAGCAGGTGCAGGGACAGTGTTTATTAGTGGGCCTCCCGGGTTTTTTGAAAAAGAAGAATTTAGCTATGGTACACGTTCACTTCTTGAGGCAGTAGCAAACTCTATGGCTACAACCATAGTAAGTGGAGGACATCTTACTTCAGCATTAAAAAAATATGGTTTGGCGCAAAAGATTACCCATATAAGCACGGCAGGTGGGGCATTGGTGCTTTACCTGACAGGTCAAAAACTGCCAATGATCCAGTCACTTGAAGAAGCTGCCAAGAGATATCGCGCTAAATAGTTGCACCACATTTTGGGTTAGGACATATCCTTTCTTCTGATTTTCCAAGATAGATTTCGTTATTACATGAATTGCAGTGGATTTTTTCTACAGCGTCAAAAAGTCTGTACCATTGCGTTGTAAAGTTCTGTGCAATATTTCTAACCATTCCCTTGTCACAAATTTCTTTAAAATAGTCTTCCATGTTATCAACTATCCAAGATTTATCGATATCTCCATTTTTTTTAACTATGGCAAAAATTTCATCATTTGTAAATCTAAGAGTCACATCGTTAAATTTTTCAAAGATTACTTTTCGTATTTGTAGTTGTATTGGAACAGATGGAGTAAATCCACTCATGTTAGTATAGGTTTGTTGCTTCTTCTTTTAAGTTACCCGCTGATTTTTCGTCATTCATTTTTTCTACAAAATAAGAGTAAATTCCATACTTTAGTGCCTTTAATGATAATAATGCACATTTAATTCGTACAGGACTTGTTCTGATAAGGTGTTGTAGGCCAAGCTCCCCCAAGACATCGTCTTTTTCAATTTTTTTTATGTCATTAAGATCTTTTCCTTTGATCATCTCAGTTAGAACTGACGTACATGCCATACAGATAGAGCAACCCTTTCCCTTGAATTTTACATCAGAAACTTTGTTGTCGTTAATTTTTATTTGCAAATCAATACTGTCGCCACATAGTGGATTGCTGTCATGTCTTGATATGTCGGGGTTTTCAATTTCGCCAAAATTAGATGGGTGCTTTGAGTACTCTATTATCATTTCAGTATAGATTGGATCGCCAGTCATAGCTTGAACAACTCTGCAACCTTGTTTAGTGAACCAATCAATGCGTCTACTTCCTGTTTTGTGTTATAGACATAAAAGCTTGCACGATTTGTTGCTGCAACATCTAGTCTTTCCATAAGTACCTGTGCACAGTGATGTCCTGATCTTATTGCCACACCGTCTTTATCAATTATAGTTGCGACGTCATGTGGATGAACATCATGAAAGTTAAATGAGATTACGCCGCCCCGTTTTGTAATGTCATTCGTTCCATAGATCGTAATTCCTTTTACTTTTGACATTTTATCTAGCGCATATTTTGTTAGCTCGATTTCGTGGTTTCGTATGTTATCCATTCCAATTTTGTTAAGATAGTCTATTGCTGCCGAAAATCCTATTACATCTGCTATGTTTGGAGTTCCTGCTTCAAACTTGTATGGCAAATCATTCCATGTTGTCTCGTATTTGTGTACTTCACGAATCATATCGCCACCCCCATGAAATGGCTGCATTGTCTCAAGAACTTCCTTTCTTACCCACAAAACTCCAACTCCTGTCGGACCTAACATCTTGTGTGCTGAAAATGCAAAGAAATCACATCCTAGTTTACTCAAGTCTACTTTCATGTGAGGTACCGATTGGGCCCCATCAATCAGTGTCTTTACTCCAGCCTTTTTGCATCGTTTTATGATTTCGTCTGTGTTTGTTATTGTGCCTAAGACATTAGACATCTGGCTAAATGTGACAAGTTTTACCTTGCCAGTTGCTAGGTAAGAGTCTAGATGATCTAAAATTAACTCGCCGTTATCATCAATTCCAATGTATTCTAGTTTTGCTCCCTTTTCTTTTGCCAATAGCTGCCATGGAACAATGTTGCTGTGATGCTCGTATTCTGTTGTAACTATGATATCGTCCTTGATGATATTTTGCCTGCCCCATGAATATGCAACAAGGTTGATTGCTTCTGTAGTTCCTCGTACAAAAATTATCTCTTCACGGTTTTGTATGTTTAAGAACTTGGCAATTTTTTCTCTAGTTTTTTCATAGGCCTCTGTAGCCTCTTCTGCAAGGGCATAAACTGCTCTATGAATATTGGCATTTTGGTTTTTGTAATAGTTATTTATTGCATCAATAACCTGGATTGGTTTTTGTGAAGTTGATGCATTATCCAAGTAGACTAGAGACTTGTTATCTCGTACCTTTCTTTGTAGAATTGGGAAGTCTTTTCGAATTGTTTCAATAGATATAGCAGTTTGCAATTTTTAAACCTCCACGTAAATCTCGTTTTGATCTATTTTAACATTGTAAGTTCGTAATGGTTTTTCTGCTGGAGGATTTTGTGGCATACCTGTTTCCAAATTAAAAACTGAAAGATGTAGTGGGCAACGCACTCCCTCCTCACTTAGCATTCCATTTGAAAGATCTGCTTCAGCATGTGTGCAGATCAAATCTGTAGCATATACTTTACCGTCACGATTAGCTAAAAGAATTTGTTTATCATTGTGATGAAACCCATATAGCTGACCACTACTAACTTGGTCTATACTGCATGCCTTTACCCATTTTCCCATAATTATCACCTGTACTTGTAGTGTTGTTCGATTTCGGCATTCTCGTTGTATCTTGTTTCTTCAACTTCAACCAGTGCTCGTAGCTGTTCGTCACTGTTTATGACAAGCTCACGTCCTTCCCACTTTGATTCAATAAGGTAGGCAATCCAGGCCCTAACTTGATAAGACATTGTCCTTGAAAGTGGCTCTACAAAACCTTCTACGATTATTCTTTCTGCCTCTTTTCTACTCAGGCATCTAGTACCTAGATAGTAAATCTGTTCTTCATCCACTTGAGCTACTGAAGCTGAGTGTGTTGCCTTTACATCATTTGTAAAAATCTCCAGTCCTGGAATAGAATCTGATTTTGCGTCCTTGTCCAGCAGAATTGAACGGCCAGACAAAAATGACTGTGATTTTACAGCCTTTTCCTTGATACGGATCATTCCTTTGAATAGTGATTTTGATTTGTTTTTTAGAATGGATTTTTCTATTACCCTTCCTTCAGTTGCTGGCTTTTCATGGTTTACGTTTGCTGAAAGATCAAAAGATTGTTCATTATTTCCAAAAATTACTTCAGAGTCATTTGTAGAAGCACCTGTTCCGTTTAGGTAATAGTCAATTCTATAGCGAGATAGCATTGCGCCAAATAGGCCCAAGTACCAGTTTATTTTTCCATCTTGTGCTATATCGGTCCTTCTTGTTGAAAAGTTGATTGTACTCTGATCCATTACCTGTAGTGTGGTTACATCAAGGTGGCTGTTCTGGCCAACGCTTGTATTTAGCAGCTCAAGATATGCCTGTTGTTTTTTTGCTTTTGGCGAGTATAGCTCCTGCACAACGGTTGCCTTGCTACTTTCTCCTGTCACTATTACGTTTCGCGATATTGTGGATAAACCATCAATTGATAAACAGGATAGAATATGTATTGGTTTTTCCACAACTAAATTTTTTGGAACGTATACAAATATTCCAGAGTTAAACGCTGCATTGTTTAGTGCAATAAATTTGTCATCTTTTGGGTTTGTTGACTCTAATACATTTTTTATTGTGTCACCATGATTTTTTAATGCGTCATCAATAGAACACAGTACAAGTCCTTTTGATTTTAGCTCATCTGAAATGTTGATCCTATGTATGTTTGAGCCGATTTGAATAATGCATGTTTCGTTTTCTAATTCTTTTAATCTATTTTTTATAAAATCTGGCACTGATGCATCAGACTTGATTGTTAGCGAGACCTGTTCTGGATCCATCTTTTTTGCATCAGTGTATTTGTTGTAGAGAGGCGAAGTCTCTAGTGGAAGTTCTTGATAAATTGAAAGCGATTTTTTTCTATATTCTTTTAGCCAAGATGGTTCGTTTTTTGATGTTGAGATTTCATCAATATGGTAAGAACTTAGTGTGGATAAAGCAAGTTGTTGCATAGATTATCGTTAGGAAAAGACAAATAGGAAGTTTATCCTACTGAACCATCCATCTCTAGCTTTATGAGTCTGTTTAGCTCAACTGCATATTCCATTGGAAGCTCTTTTGTAAATGGCTCCATGAATCCGTTTACAATTAGTGTTAGTGCCTCTTCCTCTGTAAATCCTCTGCTCATTAAATAGAAAATTTGCTCATCACCGATCTTTCCTACAGTTGCTTCGTGTGTGATTGTTGCATCTTCTTGGTTGATTTCCATGTATGGATAGGTGTCTGTTTTTGATGTATCATCTAATAGTAATGCGTCACACCTTACTGAGGATTTTACATTCGTTGCACCTTTTGCGACATGAAGTAATCCTCTGTATGTTGATCTTCCGTTAAGGCGGCTTACAGACTTTGATGTTATTTTTGATGTTGTGTTTGGAGCCAAATGTACCATTTTTGCGCCAGTGTCTTGATGTTGATTTTTTCCTGCAAATGCAATGGAAAGTGTTTCTCCATGTGCACGTTCACCTAAAAGATAAACGCCTGGATATTTCATTGTTAGTTTGCTTCCAATGTTTCCGTCAATCCATTCAACTGTAGCTCCTTCATATGCATATGCTCGCTTTGTTACGAGGTTATAGACATCGTTGCTCCAGTTCTGAATCGTAGTGTATCGTAGTTTTGCATCTTTGTGTGCAACTAGCTCCACTACTGCAGAATGTAATGATTCAGATGAATATACAGGTGCAGTACAGCCTTCAATATAGTGACATTCCGCTCCCTCATCTACTATAATCAGGGTTCGCTCAAACTGTCCAATATTTTCTGCATTAATTCTAAAGTATGCCTGAAGTGGCATGTCTACTTTAACGCCAGGCGGAATGTAAATGAATGAACCACCACTCCATACAGCACTGTTTAATGCTGCAAATTTATTATCTTCTGGAGGAATTATCTTGCCAAAGTATTTTTTGAAAATTTCTGGCTGCTCTTTTAGTGCAGTATCAGTGTCAAGGAAAATAACACCTTTCTTTTGTAGATCTTCTCTTAGATTATGATATACGACTTCTGATTCGTATTGTGCACCTACACCTGCAAGGAATTTCTTTTCAGCCTCTGGAATTCCTAGCTTATCAAAAGTCTTTTTGACATCTTCTGGCACATCATCCCAGTTTTTTTCAGTCTTTTCAGATGCCTTTGCATAATAGTAAATATTTTGAAAATCAATTTTGCTAAGATCTCCGCCCCAATTTGGCATTGGTTTTTTCATGAAAATATCATAGGAGCGTAATCTAAAATCAAGCATCCATTTTGGTTCGTTTTTTAGTTTGCTAATCTCTTCAACAACTTCTCTTGAAAGACCTTTTTTGCTTAGATGGACATACAGTTCTGTTGAATTCTTAAAATCATACTTTGAATAATCCATCTCGAGATTTTCTGTTGTCATCCGAACATACAACGACGTTATATTATAAATATATGAGGAAAAATAGGCAGAGCTAAATAGCTCAAGCTAAATTCTAGTGTTAAGCTAATGAAAATATGTTTTTGATTGTTTCAAATGCGCCAGATACTGTATGAGTTGGAGCAACAATGTTTTCAACTTGGAATTTTTTTAGCTCATCTGCGGTAAATGGGCCAATTGAGACCACTTTGAGTTTTTTTAAATTATTTAGCAGAGTTTTTTGATCATAATCTTTTGTCATTATCTCAAAAAACGCTTGCACCGACGATGCACTTGTAAAGACAATTCCATCAATGTTATTTTTGGAGAATAGTTCTCTAAACTCGTTCCATTGTGTTGTATCATTAAACGCACAAACGTCATAAAGATAAATTTCTTTTACATCTTGTCCTATCTTTTCTAAGAGATTTTTTAGAAATGGAGTAGATGCGCCGCTTCGTGGAACAATCACTCTTTTGCCAACTGCATTTAATCTTGAAAGTACCTCGCCAACGCCAACAGAAGAATATCTATTTGGCATGTATGCGACTTTGATGCCTTCATTTTCAAGTGCAGTTTTTGTTTTTGGTCCAACTGCAATTACTATAGTATTTGCTACAGCAAGCTGAAGTTTTTCATATAATGAAATCTTTTTTGCTTCCTCAAAAAGAAGCTTAACTGCCTTTGAGCTCATAAAAACAGAATAATCTGGATTATAGTTTTGTATGGCGTCAATAAATTCGTGAACTATTTTTTCTCCTTTGCTTATTAGTTCAATTGTTGGAAGTGTAATTGGTCGTGCTTTTTCTTTTGAGAGCAATTGGATAAACTCTTCAGCGTCTTCTTCTGAGCGAGTTATTGCAATAGTTTTCCCCTCAATCATTTTTATCTCTCCATTGTAATGTTTTTGAAAGACCTACTACCTTACCTATTATAATTATAGATGGGGGTTGGATGTGGTTTTGACTTGCAAGTTTTGATATGTTAGCCAAGTTTCCTGTAATCATTTTGTGATTTGGTGTGGTACCGTTTTCAATTACTGCAACAGGCGTATTTTTACTCATTCCACCTTTGATTAATTGCTTACAGATTATACCAATACGTGAAAGACCCATCATTATGACTAGTGTGTCAACAGATTTTGCTAGTCTTTTCCATTTTACAGATTCTTTTTGTTTTAGAGGATCTTCATGACCTGTAACAAAAACAACAGAAGATGCAAATTTTCTGTGTGTTAATGGGATTCCAGAATATGTTGCAGATCCTATTCCTGAGGTTATTCCTGGAATGAGCTCAAACTTTACTTTGTGTTTTTTTAGATACTCGGCTTCCTCGCCACCACGACCAAAGATTATTGGGTCACCGCCCTTTAGCCTTACAACCATTCTGTTTGCTTTGGCATGTTTTATCATCAAATCATTTGTACTGTCTTGATGTTTGTAATCATCGCCAACTTCACGTCCTACGTAAATTTTCTTTGCAGACTTTGGAATCATGTCAAGTATTTTTTTGCTTACAAGTCTGTCGTATAACACAACATCTGCTTTTTTTATCAACTCAACTGCTCTGAGCGTAATTAATTTTGGATCACCAGGTCCTGCACCTACAAGAAATACCTTACCTTTCATTGTTTGTTCCATTCCTCTACTTTTTCTCGCCAATCTTTAGCAAGTTCAGATATCCCTTTACTTTTTAACATTTCAGCCGCTTCCTTTCCCAATTTTGCTGGTTCGTCTTTTTTTCCATTTTTTTGTACAACTATAGACTGTTTTCCATCAATTGAATAGGCCATTACGGTGAGTGTTAATGTGCCATCCATTATTTTTGCAAAGGCACCAACTGGAAATCTACATCCCGAATCAACATGTTCAGACAAAGTGCGTTCTGCTTCTACTTCCAGTCTTGATTGATGGTCTTCAATTTTTTTTAACATTGAAATTGTTTTATTATCATTAAAGCGTGAAACTATCGCCAATGCACCTTGTCCTGGAGAAGGCGGAAAATCATCTACTGACAGTTTTGAGAATTTGACATCTAATCCCAGCCTTGCAATACCTGCTTGTGCAAGAACAACTGCATCATATGTGCCTTCAGAGATTTTTTTTATTCTTGTTTCAATATTGCCGCGTATTGGTTTAACGTTTAGATCAGCTCGTTTTCTTGTAACTTGAACTGCTCTTCTTAGGCTACTTGTTCCAATGGTTGCACCTGATCTGATAGATTCTAGTGTTGAACCATCTACCGATATTAGAATATCATTTGCTTCTTCTCTTTTTGGTACACATGCCAAAGTAAGATCATCTCCAAGTATTGATGGAACGTCCTTGAGGCTATGAACGGCAAAATCAATTTGTCCTTCTGCTACTGCCCTATCGATTTCTTTTTCAAATATTCCTTTTTGATTTATTGTAAATAAAGGTCGTGCGTCTGTGTCACCTTTTGTCTTTATTGTTTTAATTTCAAATTCTAAGTCAGGACTTTTCTTTTGCAGCTCAGATATTACCCATCTTGTTTGTGCAAGAGAAAGCTGGCTTCCACGTGTTCCTACAAGATATTTCATTTTTTCACACTCTTTAGTGCGTAACGATATGCATCAATAGTCTTTTCTAGATCTTGATTTGTGTGTGCATCTGATAAAAATATGGTTTCAAATTGTGATGGGGCAATAAACACTCCATGTTGTAAAAGTATGGAAAACATTTTTTTGAGTTTTTTTGAATCTGCTTTCTTTGATGTTTTATAGTCAATCACAGGCGTATTTGTAAAAAATATCTGAAACATAGAGCCAAGAAAGTTGATTTGATGTTGGATTTTCAGATCTGTTGCAATTTCATCAATTATTCCTACTAGTAATCTACAGTTTTTTTCTAGCTTTGAATAAAGGCTATTTTTTAGCTTGTTGATGGTTTCGATAGAACTTATTGCGGCACAAACTGAGATTGGGTTTCCAGCAAATGTACTTGCTTGGTACACCTTGCCTTGTGGTGAAAGTTTATCCATAATGTCTTCTCTTCCACCAACTGCTGCAATGGCAAATCCATTTCCCAAAGCCTTTCCAAGCGTAGTAATGTCAGGCTTGATTTTGTAGTACATTTGCGCTCCACCTTCTGAAACACGAAATCCTGTTACAGTCTCATCAAAGATTAAAGGAATGTCATGTTGTTGAGTTATTTTCCTGATTTCTGAGAGAAAATTTGTTTTTGGCAGTATCAATCCCATGTTTGCAAGTACTGGCTCAACTATTACTGCTGCAATGTCTTTGTTTTTTCTAATTACATTTTCTAGCTCAGCTGAGTTGTTATATTGCACAACTAGAGTGTTTTTTGCCACTGCATCTAGTCCTCCTTCAGATGTAGATATTCCAGCGTGTGCAGCGCCAGAGCCAGCTTTTACTAAAACTGAGTCATGTGCTCCATGGTAACATCCTTCAAACTTGACAATTTTTTTCTTTTTTGTAAATCCTCTTGCAAGTCGTATAGCTGTCATTGTTGCCTCTGATCCTGTGTTTACTAGACGAACTTTTTTCATGGATGGAAAATTTTTCTGTATTAATTTGGCAAGTTCTACTTCAAGTTCTGTTGGTGCACAATACAGTGTTCCTATTTTCAGCTGCCTTGAAACAGCTTCGATGATCTCTTTTCTTCTGTGTCCAAGAAGTAAAGCACCATATCCATTGCAAAAATCAATGTATTTGTTGCCATCCTCATCCCAAATCCAGCTTTTTTGTGATTTTTTTACAAAGAATGGATATGGCTCAAAATATCTAACTGGACTGTTCACTCCGGATGGAATAATTTTTTTTGCAGTGTGGAATAGTTGCTTTGATTTTTTCAACGCTAAAAGTGATCTTTGGTTATTATTATTCGTAATATCCTGTCAAATCATCTAACAATCTTTTTGTAAACTAGACCTATAATTGCCGCACCAATAAAAGGCGCAGTCAAATACAGCCACAAGTCGTTTGGCATGTTAGAAAGAATTGCAGGTGCTAGTGATCGGAATGGATTCATAGAAGCCCCAGAAATTGGCCCCAAGAAAAATACATCTAGCGCCACAATTCCACCTATAGCAACGCCAGCTAATCGATTTAGTCTCTTAATATGAACAACTGTTAAAATTACAGCCATTAGAAAAATTGTTGCTGTTATTTCAACTCCATAAAAAAATGTGGCATTATATGCATAATTTGGAAAATTAAGTCCTAAGTTTGCATAATCACCTATTACATATTTTACGAATATACTTCCTAAAAATGCGCCAATAATTTGCGCTACGAAGTAAATTATGATTTGTTTTCTTTTGAGATATCCAGCTAGAAAATATCCAATTGTTACTGCTGGATTAAAGTGAGCCATTGAGTATTTTCCAAACAAGTATACAACAATTGCAAGACCAACAAAGTGAATAGCCGCAATAAATACAGCTCCTAATGTGTTTTCCATTTTTGTGTCATAAACTATTGATCCAGTTGCAGCTAATACAAGACCAAACGTTCCAATTATTTCTGCAAGAAATATTTGTGTGTTATTCAATGATAGTTAGGTTAGTTTCAACTATACAAATAATTCAATTATTATTGTGCTCAGATATGCAATTCCTGCACTACCTGGAATGGTTATCAACCACGCAATAACAATTTGTCTTCCAACCTTCCATCTTACTGCAAACTTTCTTCGCACAGCTCCAGCACCCATTATAGAACCTGTTATTGCATGTGTTGTGCTTGCGGGAATTCCCAAAGTAGCAAAAATAGCAAGGAGGATTCCACCTCCTGTTTCAGCTGCAAAGCCTTGATATGGTTTTAATCGCGTTACTCTGATTCCAAGTGTCTTTATCACCTTAAAACCGCCAATGAATGTTCCAAGTGCAATAGCTGACGCTGCAATTAGAATAACCCATACTGGAACATGAAATTCTGTTATCAAACCTTCTGACATTAAAATAAGAACTATAATTCCCATGGTTTTCTGTCCATCATTTGCTCCATGAGTTAAGGCAAACCAAGCTGATGAAAAAAGCTGTAATCTTCCAAAAGTTTTGTTGACTCTAACAGGATGGTATCTTGCAAAAAAGGTAATGATTGCTCCTGCAAACAAAAGTCCAATTACCAAGCCTCCTATTGGAGACGAGACAATGCCAATCCCAATTTTTATCAAACCATCATAAAGTAATTTTTCAGGACCAAGTGACGCAAGCCCTGTTCCTATCAAACCACCAATCAAAGAATGACTAACAGATATTGGAAGTCCAAGATAAGTGCACAAAGAAGCCCAACTTATTGCACCTGCAAGACCTGCTATTATCATGTAAATTGTGACATCTTCTGGGGCTAGGATGCCCTTTGCTATTGTTGTTGCAACTGCAACACCAAAAATAAAAGGTCCTGCAAAGTTGGCAGCGGCTGATAGTAAAACAGCATGAATTGGTCTTAGAACTCTTGTTCCTATTACTGTTGCAACAGAATTTGCAGCATCATTCCAACCGTTTACAAAATCAAAAATCAGTGCTGCTATTATTGCTCCTACCGCTAATTCTAACATAAAAAATCTAGCTGTACTTTAAGACAATGTCTTCTACAACATCTGCAACATCAACACATCTATCAGAAGCTCCTTCCAATGCTTCATAGATGTCTTTCATCTTGATGATATAGACAGCGTCGTTTGTTTCAAATAATTTACCTACTGCCTTTCTGTAAAGATCATCTATATTGTGCTCAATGTCGCTTGTATTTCTACAATGATTGATAATTTCTTTATCACCTTTTACGTTATGTAATCTTGAAATCATGTAGTGAAGTTCTTTTGTTGCCTTGTTAAGCTCCTTTGCAATATCTACAACAAATGGCGGAGTAGACGAAATATGATAACTAATGAATCTACCTGAGATTCCTTCAACAAAGTCAATTACATCATCGGTTTTTGATGCTATTCTCTGAATATCTTCTCTATCCAGTGGAGTAATGAATGTCTTGTTTAGCTCGGCAAAAACGGAACGAGTGAGCCCATCTGCGTCTCTTTCTAGTTTTTTGATTTTAATGTGGTATTCTTCTGCTTTTTCTATATTTGAAAAGAGTTCAATTAATTCATGGGATGTTTCTACGGCTTTCTTTGCAAGCTCATCTAAAATTGAAAGGATCTCTTTTTCGTTTGATTTTACCCATGAAAGCCATTGTCCCATAATCATGCACTCAATTTATGGAATTAAATCTCTGTAGTACATAGTCTATATTGCAACTATATAGAAAGTTGGATCGGTTATGTGTTAAAATTAATAGGTTTTAAAAAACTAGGATTCACATTTTACGATCAAATCTTCTTTTGATTGATCGTTGACATTGCAGGAATCGGTATCATCGCCGCCATCAATTACATCAATGCCCAAGCCACCATCGAGTACATCATCGCCTGAAAGGCCTTTTATGACATCGGTACCTTCTCCACCTGAGATGTTATCGTTTCCCTCATTTCCGTAAATAATGTCATCGCCTTCACCGCCAAGTATGCAGTCATTTCCTTTCTCACCAAAAACAATATCATCTCCGCCTAGTGCAAACATTAGATCTGGCAGATGTGTTCCTGTAATCATATCATCTTCTTCAGTTCCTAAAATCATATTATAGTAAGAGTGTGATTTTCCGCATGCCTGAACAGTAACTTTTTGTGTCATACTTATTGAATTTCCTAGCTTATCAGTCGAGGTCCAAGTTACAATGTTTTCACCTAAAACAAATGCAAATGGCGCATCGTTTGTTATCGTAGGTGAAGAATCAGTAACGTCTGTTGCGCTGGCATCACCTATTGATATTGCTGTTGCAATAGAAACTGCGTCTACTATAATGTCAGCTGGGGCACTCAAGGTTGGAGCAGTTGTATCAACAACTGACACATTTTGTGTAGTGGTAACAAAATTTCCTGCTTCGTCAGTAGCTTGCCAAGTTACTATAGTATCTCCATATGGAAATACTTCTGGAGCGTTGTTTGTGATTATTACATTACTTACAGAATCTTGTGCTTTTGGAGTAACAAGTGATACTGTATTTGCATCAAGCGATGTTGCTTCTACTGTAATAAGTGGTAATGATTCTATTGTTGGTGCAGTTGTATCTACAACTGTAATGGTTTGTGTGACAGTTGCCAAGTTACCAGAAGAATCGGTTGCAGTCCAAGTGACTATGGTTTCACCTAATGGGAATGTATTTGGAGCATTGTTTGTTATTGATGCTACTTCTACTCCATCTGCAACTATAGCATTACCCAAATCTACAGTGTTGTTATCAGCTGAAACAGCCTCTATTACCAGATTATCTGGTGCTACAATGCTAGGTACTGTTGTATCTATAATAGAAACCTGTTGTGTTGCATTGGCACTATTTCCAACTTTGTCTTTAACTGTCCAAGTTATTGTGGTTAAGCCAAATGGAAAAACTTCTGGTGCATCGTTTGTTATTGATGCAACTCCTACTAGATCAGTTGCTACGATTGTGCCAAGTTCTACATAATTTTGATCTTTATTTGCCGCTTCTACTGTAATAAGTGGTAATGATTCTATTGTTGGTGCAGTTGTATCTACAACTGTAATGGTTTGTGTGACAGTTGCCAAGTTACCAGAAGAATCGGTTGCAGTCCAAGTGACTATGGTTTCACCTAATGGGAATGTATTTGGAGCATTGTTTGTTATTGATGCTACTTCGATATGATCAGTTGCAGTAGCATCACCAAGTGATACTGCTGTTTCAAGTTCAGAAGTTGCTTCTACTTGTAATGACTCTGGAGGAGTTAGTACTGGTTCAGTTGTATCAACCACAGTTATCTTTTGCGTGGCAGTTGCTGAATTGCCAGAAGAATCTGTTGCAGTCCAGGTTACTATAGTATCACCTAATTGGAATGCTGCTGGGGCGTCTACTTCGATCAAGGCAACTCCTACGATATCCTCTGCTGTTGCAATACCAATAGAAATTTGATTGGATGTTGGACTCTGAGCCTCAAAGGTGATATCTGCTGGCGGAGTTATTGTTGGAACGGTGGTGTCAACTACAGATATTGTCTGGTCTGCGGTTGCTACATTTCCAAAAGAATCTATCGCAGTCCAAGTAACCGTTGTTTCTCCAAGTGAGAAGGTTTGAGGTGCGTTATTAGTAATAGAGTTCACTTTGATTGTATCAGTGGCAGTTGCTTCACCTATGGCAACAGACATTCCTGATGCCCCTGTGGCTTCTACAGTTATGTTTTCAGGAATACTAAGAACAGGTGCAGTTGTGTCATGAACTGTTATTATTTGTGTATCAGATGCTGTGTTTCCTGAAGTATCTGCGACAGTCCATGTGACTGTAGTCATTCCTAATGAAAAAACTTCGGATGCATCGTTTGTTATAGATTCAATACCGATGATATCCTTAATTTTTGGTTCTCCAAGCTCAACATAGTTTTCTTCTAAAGAGGTAGCTTCTGAAATTACATCATTTGGTGCATCTATTGTTGGCGCCGTTGTATCAACTACAGTTACTTTTTGATCAGCGGTTATGGTGTTTCCATAATTGTCTGTCACAATCCAAGTTACAATAGTTGTTCCCAATGGGAAATATTCAGGTGCATTATGTGTTATTGCTGCCACACCTGTAATGTCTTCAACTGAAAGATCACCCAGATTAATGACATTATTTTCTAATCCTATAGCTTCTACTGTAACATCACTAGGTGGTGTAACTTTTGGTACCGTTGTATCTACAACTGTAACAGTTTGAGTAGCAGTTGCTAAATTGCCAGAAGAATCGGTTGCCATCCATGTTACAACTGTGTCTCCTAATGAAAACACTAGTGGTGCATCATTTTGAATTATTACTGGTTGTACATCAATCACGGACGGTGCTACTAGTTTTACTATATTTTCATCAACAGATGTAGCTTCAAAAACTATGTTTTCAGGCGGAGTGATTTGTGGTGTTGTTGTATCAATTACTGAGATCTTTTGAGTAGCAGTTGCAACGTTTCCTGCCTCATCTGATGTCATCCATGTAATTGTTGTATCACCAATGCTAAAGGAAAGAGGCGCATCATTTGTTATTGATAGGATCTTGCCATTATCAACAACGATTGCTTCTCCTAATTCTACAACATTTTCATTAAAACTTGTAGCCTCGACCACAACATCTTTTGGTGCAGTAATTGTTGGTGGAATGGTATCAACTATGGTCACTTTTTGAGTTGTGATAGCAGAATTTTTTGCTACGTCAGTTGCAGTCCAAGTGACTATGGTTTCACCTAATTGGAATACTTCAGGTGCATCGTTTGTTAGAGAAAGAACTCCTACCGTATCCTTTACATCTGGCATTGTTAATTCAACTGTTTTCTTTGAGTTTGATGATTCGACTACCAAGTCAGGTAGGGAAGAAAGTACTGGTGGGATTGTATCAACTACGGTAATTGTCTGGGTAGCTATGCCAACATTTCCTGCACCATCTATGGCAGTCCAAATAATGGTAGTAGATCCTAAGGGAAATTGTGATGGTGCATTGCTAACAAGTGACTGGATTCCGCTTTCATCTGTGGCAGTTGCCTTGCCAATTGAGATTGGAGTTAATCCTCCTATTGCTTCAACTAACATGTCATTTGGCGCAATGATTAGTGGTTTTGTAAAATCATTTGGAACGGGGTTGACTGTTGTTAATGGTTGTGTTTTTTGTACTGGTTGGGCCTCTTCAATTATTGGTTCTACTATTTTTGTAGTGGTTGGCGTATCAAACTTTTGAATTCTATGACCGTTTGAGTCAACTACAAACAAATGTCCTTGTGGATCCATTGCAACATCAAGTGGTACCTTGAACTGACCATTGCCAATACCTGTGCTGCCAAAAATTGTTATTGTGGCACCTTCCTTGTTCAAGTATAAGATTCTGTCACGAGAACCATCAGCTGCATAAACATTACCCTCCAGATCTGTTGAAATTCCATATGGGGTCATTGGATACCCCCCAACATTAGGACCAAATTTTTTTATGAAACTTTCTTCATAGTCATATTTTGTAATCTTGTTAAGATACGGATCTGACACATAGATATTTCCATCCTTGTCAATTGCAATATCTACTGGCAAGTCCTTACTGTATTTACTATCACCTGGATAAAATTCTGAAATATACTTGCCATCCAATGTGAATTTTTGGACTCTGTGATTTTCAGTATCTGCCACATAGACAAGCCCATCTTTACTTACAGCTATTCCATTTGGTTTTGTAAATTGTCCTTTTTCTTTGCCAACACTTCCCCATTTTGCAACAAGATTACCAATTGAATCAAATTTTTGTACAGTGCCTAGTTTGCCGTCTACAACAAAAACCAGATCATCGTACACTGCAATACCGGTTGGTTCTGCAAATTCTACGTTTTCATTGTTGTTTCCCCATGCTGCCACAAAAACTCCATCATTATCAAATTTTTGAACTCGTTTATTTCCAAGATCTGTGACATAGACATTTCCTTCACTATCTACCGCTGCTTTTTGAGGTAACGAAAAAAATCCAGGTTCTGTTAATCCAGAGCCGCCCCATTTTAAAATAAATGGGTGTGAGCCTGTTGCCGAAAATGCTACTTGCATAGTTCCAGCTAGTAAGATAAATGAGACAATTACAGCTAGGGACAGTATTACCTTCAACACAAATGAGTTTCAAGGTTCAAAAAAGATCACCCTAGTTAGGAATTATTGCAGTTTTTGTCAATTTTGGGTGAATTAAAATGGCTTGTTCACTTCACGTGTGAATACATAGCTGGCCAATCCTACCATCACAGCCACAAATATTGCAATTACTCCTATACTCAAAATAGTTGATACCCCTTCTGTAACACCAGTCATCATTTCCCGCACCAAAAGTACGGTGTAAGTTACAGGATTTAGTCTGGCAGCTGCTGCAAGCCAGTCAGGTAAAAGCTCTAATGGGAAAAGTGCTGGACTTAACATAAACAGCGGCATGCCAAGAAAGTTGATCACACCCCAAAACGTTTCCTGAGATTTTGCCGTAGCTGCAATTACAACAGATATTCCAGAAAATCCCAGAGAAAACAAAACTACAATTGCCATGATTGGGGCAATCATCAAGGGATTTGGAAAGCCAACACCAATTGCAAGAGCAATTCCTAAAATTAGACTAGACTGGATTGCGGCAATTAGTGATATTGCAAGCATTTTTCCAATGGCAATAGAAGAACGAGAAACAGGAGCTGTCAGTGCCTTATTCATAAATCCATATCTTCTGTCCCAAAGTGTGTTTACACCTCCAAAAATACTGGTAAAAATTGCAGTAAGAATAATGACGCCAGGTGCCATAAACTCAATGTATTGCCCTTCAAATCCCACAGACTGAATCAATGGCTGTGTTCCAGCAAACGTGTTTCCAATAACTATAATCCAAATTGCAGGCTGGATCAATCGTATCAAGACACCGCTTCTTGATTTTCGGTATCGCTTTAGCTCCCTCCAAAAAATTGTATAAGTATCTGATTGGATCATGCTCTAATTCTTTTCATTTTTATGTGCTCTTTTCTTCTATCGTAGGTTCCTACATTATCTCTTAGATCATGGCCCGTATATGCAATGAAAACATCATCAAGTGTTGGCTGGGTAAATGTAATTGAGTTGATTTCTATTCCAAGACCTGACGATAAATTAAAAATCGAATACATTATTGCTTCTTTTGATGAAAAGACAGTTATTTTTTCATCTTTTATTGTGATGTCTTTTACATATTCGATTTCTTTTATTTTCTCAAGAAAATTGCTTTTCTTGTTTAGATCATTAATTGTAAATGTAACGCTGTAATTTCCTAGCGCAGTTTTCATAGATTTTGGGGTATCATTGGCTTGGATTTTGCCATAATCAATTATGGCAATTCTATCACAGAGTTGGTCTGCTTCTTCCATGTAATGGGTACTAAGAAAAATTGACATCTCAAATTCCACATGTATTTTTTTAATATACTCCCATATCTTGCGCCTTGTTTGAATATCAAGCCCAACTGTTGGCTCATCTAAGAACAGTACCTTGGGTCTGTTTAGCAAGCCGCCTGCAATATCGAGTCTTTTTCGCATTCCACCTGAATATGTCAACGCAGCGTCTTTTTGTTTGTCGGTTAGCTCTACAAGATCTAAAACCTCATCGATTCTTTTTTCCACTTGATCCTTTGGAACATGATTAAGTCTGGCTTGAATGAGAAGATTTTCCCTTCCTGAGAGAAATTCATCTACTGAAATTTCCTGTTGTACATATCCAATGTTTTGCCGTACCTTTGTTGCCTGAGAAACTACATCAAAGCCTGAAACTGATGCATTTCCTGATGTTGGTTTTAAAAGGGTAGTAAGTATCATCATTGTTGTACTTTTTCCTGCACCGTTTGGGCCAAGAAAACCAAAGATCTCACCTGTATCTACCTTAAATGAAATGTTGTCTACTGCCCTTACCTTGTCAAATTCCTTTGTTAGTGAATTTGTCTCAATTGCATACAATAACATGAGCAGATTGTGCAATTATAAAATGGTAACACCATTACATACAACGTAAAATAGTCTTCGTAGGAAAAAAATAATGTAAAAATTGATATTTTATTTTAGATTCTTGTATTCTTCTTTTGTCATGTCTAAAATGATTTTTTCGCCAACACCCCAAACATGTGATTTGGAAACAATCTTTGTTTTCATCAAGCCAGACGCTATTTCAAGTGATTCAAGCTCATATGTTTGTGGGTTTCTTTGCAGTCTTTTGACAGTGCCGATTTTGTGTCCATCAATATCAACTACATGGGCATTTGGTCTAATTGGCGGGATGTTTAGTAAAAGCGATTTTTCTGTAAACTTGTCAATATATTCATTTGACAGAAAATAATCATTGTTAAATCCCTCATGGATTGTAACACCTGACACTGTCATTGTTTCTGGGTGTATGTGAATATGCTTGACCTTTCCATATGCTATTCCTTCTCTGTCTACTACCTTTTTCCCTGTAAATTCATCGGCAGTACAAATTTTTCCTGGCATTCCTTCAAGCTTTGACATGGCCAACCTTTCTAGGATTGATTTATGACAGCCAATATCAGAATTTTCAATCATTGTAGTTAAATTACTTGACCTGAGGGTTTTCGCTGAAATACAATTAGATCTAAAGTCGTAGGTAACTAAACAATATGAACAATGGTGGTAACTCCTCTTCTATCTAGTTCAGAACCATCTTTTATCTCAGAAACAATTACAGTAAATGAAATAACATCACGCTGCTTGCATTCTTCTGTATGAAGTTTTAGGTTTACATCCATCAAGTCAAACTCTTCTTGCGGTATTGAGCCTTCATCAAAAAATGCCTTTCCGGTAGTTTCTATTCGAAATCGCTGATCAAGGTGGTGAAACCCAAGTTTTGTTTTTCTGCTTTCTCTTCCTGCCGCTTTTACATTAACGTCTATGAGTCCTGGATTTGCCTGAGTATATCCGGCTTTTTTGTTTACAAAAACACCAATCTGGAAAGGCTTGCCAGCAGTAGCTTCTGCCATTTTTTGAACACCATCATTCATGACAACATCAACACCCTTTATGGTTTGGGCAACCTTTGCTATCCATTCATTTGTTCTCTCAACTATAGCAGCAATCGCGTCTCTGCGTATTTTGTCCTCTTCTTGAGGAAGTTTGTAGTAATCAACCCATTCAAGATAGTCGCTAGAAATATCTTTGATAAATTCCATGCATGTTACCTTATAGTCCTCAACACTGCTTGCCCTTTCTGAGGCTTCATCAACACGTAATTTGTCAAAATCTATTGGTAGCGCCACAGAATCTAAAGAAATGACTGCATAAAAAAACCAATCCAAAGATTTTAGAAATCAATGAATATGACAACTAGCAAAATTTTGTATCATGAGTTTTGAGGCAATAGCTGCTAGTTTGAAAAAGGAGCTAAAGTCTAATTTGCCCCAGATTAGATTCATGTTAAACAAAAATCCTGCAATGGCGTACACAAAGATTACAGAAATTGGCACTCAGGTAGGCACAAAGTATAACGTAAAGTTACTGGTAAATTTTTCAAAAAAAGAAAAAATCTATGATTTTGACTCGTATGGGACACAGGATCTTAGCATAATTGTTGATATGGAAAAAAAGAGATTTCCAATCAACAGGGATATTATAAAATCAAAAGCAATAGAAATGTTAGGCAAAGTAAAAGCTGAAGATGCCTACATGTATGAGGGAAAAGAAGGCGTCAAGGTTTTTCTTGATTCAGGAAGAATTGACATTTTACCTCATTCGTTGCATATTTGGTGCAAATTTTCAGATAAGGTAACAAGGTTTTGTAACTGGTTGCTTGACGAGGTTTATCTAGTTAATCCAAATTCAGCTAATGCTAAATAGTCTATAATTTTTCCAGCTTGTCTAGTATTTCGTCTATTTCCTTGTTTTGTGGATCAATTTTGCGCAGCCTCTCACAACAATCAGCTGCTTGTTCTTTATCTTTTAAGTAAAGATGCAGATTTGCCTTCATGAGAAGAGCCTCTGTATCATTTTGGTTTAGTGTCAATGTCTTATCAAGATATAACAGTGTGTTTTGTGCATCACCGTTGAGGTAGTATATGCTAGCAATCATAAATAATAGATCAGGATCAGAGTGTTTTTTTTCAAGGTTTTTTCCAAATTCAATTGCCTCAAGATAGTCTCCATCTTTTACAAGCTTTCGTAGGTGACGTTTTGGATAGCTAAAAAGCCCAGTCAAATCATTTCACTTTAAGCTGATAAACAAATTTGAGAAATTTATTGTTTAATTTTTAAAATTCCGTTTGTTATCAAGTATTGAATTCCTGAGACAAAGTCTTGATCACCTATAGTGCCTTCAGACCACCATTTTGCATTGTTCTTTACCCAAGTTGGAATGACGTTTGAGCCGGTGCTGCTACCAAGTGTTGTTTGTGGAATTTTCATTATCCCTTGATTAATCAAGTATTGTATTCCTGAAATAAAGTCAGAATCTCCAATTGTGCCAGCTGACCACCATTTTGCATTGTTCTTTATCCAAGTTGGAATGTTTAGTGTTGTACCTATAGGGGTTTGTGAAGATTTACTTGAAATTGGAATATCTACTTGGAAATAGTCAAGCTCCTCTGCAGGTGGAATGATTTGTTCAGGATTTGTTCCATATATCCATATTACATAATGTGCTGTTCCTGGCTTTTCCTTTACTATTGTAAATGTTTGAACCTGTCCTGATGCGCTAAACAGCTTTTGTCTTCCATCATCTTGTGCAATTGAGCGTATTGGCTTGAGGCTATCATCTACTACCAAGATATCATAGTGTACCTGATTTAGGAACTTTGTCTCATCATACTTGTTTTTGAAATTGATAAACCACTCTATTTGGCAGCTAGGAACAGGGTTTGGTGGCCCATATTTTACCTCAACTATCATTGTAAATTGTTTTGTGTTTCCCCTTTTTTCTACAAGACTATAGTTTTTAGGACAACCTGCGGTACTTTGGTCTAGAGGAGTTGGAACTATTCCAGAAAATGGATCCGTTTTGACATTTTGTTTATAGTCTAAAAGCTCAAATCTATACTCTTGTGGAGGTATTCCTTCTGCAACATGTGCCCAAGTACTTGCCTTTATTGGAAAAGGAAACTCATCTACTATCCAGACATTATTGAAGTATCCACCAGTTTTCCACTGAATCACAACAGTTTCAAATTTTCCTTCAGGTACAGTTATTGTTTCAAGTGCAGTTGGGATAATTTGTTCTCCGCCAATATTTCCAATTTTACCCCAAGATGGAGCAGAAAACTTTTTTGGTCCTTTAACTGCATCGCCAGGGCTGTTTGTTGCATATGCAGATAGCCATGCTAGTGATGATTTGAAAGCACCTCGATATACTGATAATTCTGTACTACCACCAGTTGGTTCTGGTGCAACCTTACCAAGCTCCATTTCACCTTTGACAATTTTATTTCCATCATAGATTACAGTCTGAGCAAGCCATTTTTCCTCAGTTCCAGTCTTTTTTTCTCCAGATATCCAAAAGTCAATTTGAAATTCTGCACATTCCTTATAGTCTACATAACATAATCTGTAACTAAATTGATCTCCAACCTTTAATCCTTCACCAACATACCAGTCACCTGGCTTGTTTACTCCACCAGACTGAAACTGTGCAAAAGCATTTGGTGCGCTTGCTCCTATTATCATAACAACAAGTAAAGATACAACAAAAGGAAATGACTTCAACTAAAACTAATTTGTGATTTTCCCTAGTTAAAGGTTTCAAATAAGCAAATATAGAGGCGATGCAGAAAATTGCTAGAATATGTGCGACTGCTCCAAAGTTCATCTCTATGAAGTAGAATTCAAGCTGGCTGGAATGACTGTTGTGCCAACACACAAAAATTGTGGAGACCCATTAAATGAAAAACAGGCAGATAATTTTCAAAAAGAACTTGTAAAGTCTTGGGGCCTTGAAGAAAAAGAGTAGCATTTTAGATTTTACAAAAAAGAAAGAGTGAAAAGTTTTCTAACGTAGTCCACGGACTGCTTCTTTGCATACATCTGTTTTGCATTTGCAATCTTGACTGCAAATACAATGACCTTGCATAGCACAATCACATGCGTAGTCGGGATCGCCGCTATCGGCTTCGCATCCACAAGCTTGATCTACCATGTCTTTGTGGATCGCAGTCGGGGTTTTAAAAGTTTTCAAATACTGTCAAAATTACGCGTTTAATATAGCCAGCATTTGGTTTGCTGTATGGTGTAAGGTACTTGCCTGTGCTTCAATTTTTGCCATGTCGCTTTCTACATCAAAGGCCACCTTTAACACATGAATCAGCTCAGGTCTCCTATGCAGACTTTGCTTGATTTTGATCATGTTGCTTTTGTTGATATAACCTAGATAGAAATAGCAATCAGAGAAAAGCGAGTTTTCAATAAAGTAATCATATTTTTTTTGAATTATTTTTGAGTGGTTGTTTGTCTCAACAATATCTGAAAAACCTATTGTTGATTTTAGCATTCTCAAAAGAAGTGAAGAGGTCGCCCTTTCAATTCCAATGCATTCATTTACTATCGTAAAGTTTTCATTGAATCTATTTTTTTCAAATCTTCGTATGTCTTCAAGCATGTGTGCTGGACTTGGCCGCCTAAGATTGTGTACTAATATTGCATCGGCAATAAAATATGCTGCACACTTTACCCATGATGATGTAAATGGATCATTATTTTGTATTCCATCTTTTGCTTTTGTTGCGCAAATTGTTGCATCAACAAGACAGCTTTTTGCAAAAGAATCAAAAAAGTGGTTTCTTTTTTCCTTGATACTTGATAAAACAGTATTTAGTTCCCACTGCTCATCAAAAAGAATTTGCATGTTATCATATTGTATTAATGCATCCAAGCTTGCACCTGACAGCAAGCCATGATGAATTTTGATTAGCTGGCCATCTACGTCTTTTACCAAGTCATTTTCGTTTGTATTATCAAAAATTGTAACGTTGTATTCACAGCAACTAAAATTATTTTTTTGAGCTTGACATCCACCTAGTCCAACAGGAGAATCGCCTGCCAGATTTGACAATAATTTTTTTATGTCCACAGAAAAATTACTTGAGAATTTTTGTTTAAAGGATATCAATTACTTATTTTAACCAAATAATTCAATGTGAAAACATTCCTTTAAATTGAATTAGTTATGGCACTTACCTTGAGCTCCTGTGGTGTAGTCCGGCTAAGCATACTGCCCTCTCAAGGCAGTGATCCCGGGTTCAAATCCCGGCGGGAGCACTTTATTGTGGTACAAATAGCAAGGTTGTGTTTAGCTAATCATAATCAGACCAGATAAATACAGGTACAAGTGAATTCATGTATGACAAGTATGAAATGTGTAGTGTGTGGGATTGGATTCTTTTCTCCTACTGGCTCAAACAAGTGTTCTAGATGTGTGGGTAAGGAACAAGAGACTCACTCGGGTCATGATTCCTGTGGTTGCGGACATAGCCATTAATCGTGATAAAAAAACCAAAACAAGTCTTGTTTTACATCTAAAGAATTTTTTATCTAGTCTTGACAGAGTGACGTACTTAAGTGACAATTATTGAGTCAATGTCAAGATTACAGCAGGGAATATTTCCATGCTTTTTCTTGTATTCATCTAAGAGCTGGATTTTTTTCTCGTGTGGATCTGTCATAAACGTTCTTTGATAGGCATGCGTTTTTTGTTTACAAGGATTGTTCTCAAAGTTTGTGTCAACATAGTTTGCAAATTCATTCTGAAGATTGTCACTTTCTCCAATGTAAATTACCTCTAGTTTTTTATCATAAAGGACATACACACCGGACTTGGCTTTTACAAACCTCGTACTTTCAAGCCAGAGGTGAACCTTCTCGTCAAGAATTTCCATGTACTAGCCCATTTTCTGCCAGTATTTTTTCTACCTCGCCTTTATGCTTTTTGCAGTACAAGCCTGATTCCTGGCAGTCAGGGCATTTTAGGTACTTGTAGAAATTAATCATCTTAGAATATTCCACACCCATTTATGGCTAATATTAATCAGACATTTTTGCAATGTAATGTAATTTGTCAAATATTTGATTAATAATACAGATATCAAAAAGTTTAGATCATAAACTAGAGTTTTCATAATTTTTATGTGATCAAATAAGATCAAAGTTGAAAATCTGGTTCACATTCTAATGAACTAGATTATAATGTAGCTAATGTTCATGTGTTAAAGATGAAGCCGTTATTTGAGCTAAGTACCAGAAGATATGACCAAGAAATAGAGCTAGTAAAAAAAGCAATGACAGAGCTTGAAAATATTTGCAATGTTAAAGATGGATATGAGATAGGTGAACCATTTACAAAGGCCGGATGGACTTTTTTTAGTCTTCAGATAAGCTCAGAGCTGTCGGATATAATCGAAAAAACAGGCATGTTGGAAGGTGCGTTGGGGTACAGAATAGCAGAACAGCTAAAGAATTTTCTAGGACACTTCCTTGAAACAAAGGGAAGCCAGGTAAGAATTAAAAAAATTGATTATTAAAAATAAAAAAGAGTTAGTTGCTACCAATTACAAATATCACATTTGCTGTGGTAGAAACTTCTTGGTCTGATGAGAATACTGGCGTTGATGACTTGAATGCTGCACCCTCAGCCATCATCATACTATCATAGTATGGGATCGGTGGAGGCATTCCAAATTCAGATAAGGAAATGGCCTTGACGCCTATTATTTTATGATCAAGGGGGGTCAGTGCCTTTTCTGCCTTTGATTTTGCATTCAAGACTGCTTTTGCAAGGAGGTTATCATTTGTCTCAAGCTGTTTTTCTGGCGATAGTGTAAAGTACACAGAATCAACTCTGTTTGCACCTGCTGCAACCGCAGAATCTATAATATCTGCTGCAAGTAAGAGCTGACTTGTTTCTACCATCAAGATGTTTGAAACACGGTATCCAATTAGCTCCTGTGTGTATCTACCAGTTAGCTTGTCTTGATAGCTGTCATAGACAGGGTATATGTTCAGGCTTGATGTACTAAGATCATCTTCTGTTATGCCTATTTTTTTTATTGCTTCTACAATTGCAGTCATTTGACTAGAGTTTGCCTCAAGTGCCTCTTTTGCTGTCTTTTCCTGCGTTTCTACTCCAAACTGAACTCGTAAAAGATCAGGCTCGACTGAAGTTGTTGCAGTTCCTGTAACAGAGATTATCTTTTCCCGTGAAGGAAATGGTGTTGTCTCTTGTGCTGTTGCCTGCTTTTCTTGCGGTACAAGTGTTATAGCAAATGCAAGTACCAGTACTATTGCTGTCAGTGTGACAATCAGTGTCTTGTTCATACTTGCAAAGCTTTTCTGTCGCTATATATTGAATGCGTATCAAAGATTAGTCAGATGATTCTTGTTCTTGTTTAAATAAGAAAAATGCGTTTGTCATGTGTGGGACTACGGGACATTGCATTAAAGGAACAGTATAGATCCGATAGAGACGATCTTGTCTCAGAATTTTTTATTCCCTGTCTTTACTATTGCATAGAATATGACAGGGCAATAGAATATGTTGCGGTAAAAAGTCTTACCAACTTTTATTTTGGCCTTAGAAAGTTTATTGAAAACGAGCCAAAAATTAGAATGGTCACAGGACACAGATTTCGAACATATGATCTTAATTTGCTAGTTCAAGTATTCCAAAACGGAAAATCATCTTTAAAGATTGATGGGGTTGATGAAAAAAAGATTCAGATTCTTCAAAACATGATAACAAATGACAAGCTGAAACTAAAAATTGCAATACCAAACTCTGATAAAGTCTATGGTTCTTTTTCAGAAAATATTGGAGTTTTCAGAGACGAAAATGATGATGTTGTAGCCTTTACTGGGACATCAAATGAGACATTTGATCCTGAAAAGAAAAACTTTGAGTCAATTGATGTCTTTACATCGTGGAATGATAAAAGTAGAGTAGAGACCAAAGTCATGGATTTTGAAAACCTGTGGGAAAACAAAACAGAGACTGTGGAAGTGTATGATTTTGCATATGCTGCAAAAAGCAACCTCTTAAAATATTCTGCAGAATGGTTGCAAAGATAAGTTAGAAATTAAAACTTTCAAGCTCAGTGTTTTCTTTGTTTTCAAGAAAATTTATTCTAGAAATTTTATAATAGATTACCTCGCCTCTTCTTTCTATTACTGCAACGATTGGCTCTTTTCCCATATGGGTAATCTCTTCAATCTTTTTTTGCAGCTGGCCTATCTTTTCTTGCCTGCCTTCATTAAAACCAAATATCAAATATTTTGCGCCCTTTTCTCCAAAGTGCCCTCTATCATATACTCTAAAGTCAGAGCCAAAGCCAAAGCCATCTTTGACTATATAGCCTCGAGTTCTCAGGTCGCGGTAAATTAGAAACTTTGTTAGTGCATCCTCATCCTGTTTTATACATGTTTGAAGCAAGGTATCAAAATCAATCTTCTTTTTTCCTTCCAGCTTTAGCTTATCGCAATACATCAGATACAGCGATTCAAATGGTTTTAGGAAAAATTTTTTCTGTGTTATTTCCCCATAGCCTTTTTGCTCAAGGCTGTTTTTCATCTCCTTGTTTATAATTAGTGTATGATCCTTTACCAATACGCCTTCTACTTGAGGTTCTGAATCTTGCTCCATTTGGTAAATTTGATAATATTTTCCATATAAGGATGAATTGGATTTGTGTCCTAGTTTTGTTATGTATGGTTAACCGTTAAAATATGGGCCTTTGACTCGGAATAGCTGGAAATATTATGCACGGTGCAAATTATCGAAGAGGAAATGGACAGCCATATACAAGAAAGGAGTTCATTAAAGGAAAGCCCCAGATCAAAATAGCCAAGTTCAATGGCGGGCAGATGGGAGACTATGATTATTGTGTCCAGCTTTTAGTAAATGAAAAAATTCAGGTTACCCATATGGCATTAGAATCAACAAGGCTTGCAGCAAACAAGTTAATCGAAAAAACCACCGGCGAGACAGGCTATTTTTCTAAATTACGTGTTTATCCTCACATTCTTTTAAGGGAAAACAAAATGATTGCGACAGCAGGAGCAGACAGATTGCAAGAGGGAATGCGTCGAGCCTTTGGAAAGGCAGTAAGTCTTGCAGCTCGTCTAAAGGCAGGTCAAGTTGTCATGGAGATGTTTGTAAAAAAGGAACATCTTGATGCTGCAAAAAAGGCACTAAAAAGTGCATGTGTAAAATTATCTGGAACCCCAACTATCAAAGTAATCCCATTAAAAAAATCATAATCTAAGTTTTTTTCTAAACTCTTGTTGTCTTTGTTTTAGTATATCCAAAAATTCCAGAAATTCCTCCTTTGTTGGATCCCTTTTTAGAATCCTTCTTGATTGGTAATAAAATGAGTTATACAGCCTTCCTATAACAACTCCAAATCCAAATGAGTTTGTATTATCAGAAAGTACAACTAACGACTTGACAATCTGTTTTATTTCATCGATGTTTTCAAAAGTCTCGCTTATTTTTTGTTCCATCTTTTCTTTGAGTCTTTTGTCCATCACATTGATAGAATTAATCAGGATTAAAAACAATCTTAAGCAAAAATAAAAAAATTTGATTCCTAGATTACTAGGAATGCACCGATTCCTGCTCCTATAGCTATGCCAAGACCCAAAAATAATAGGTCAAAGGCAACTACCTTTCTAAAGGAAGCATGAACCATTTTGTCCCAGATGTTTATTCTGGTTTGAGTTGTTTGTGTTTTCATGATTATGATTTGGAAAAATTATTGATAAGATATGGTCAGCTTTGTTGCTTACTAGTAAACAAGATTTCTAGCAACCATGCTTAGATAATACGATAAGCGATCAGATCGTTTTTATTGTATAACTATTAAATCGCTTTTTAATGACAAAAGTTAATCACATAAAATTTGTAACATTGTTTGCAATAACAATACTTCTAACGACATCACTTGCAGTACAATCTGCTCCATCTGCATTTGCACAAGTAAGAATTTGTGGAGATAAAATTTGTGACTCTAATAATGGTCCTGATGCTGAAGCAGAACGCGAACAAATGCGTCAACAAGTAAAGAGCGGTACAGCTCCTGAAGAGGAACCAGAAGCTCCAGTAGAAGAAGAAATGGAATCTCCAGAAGCTGCACCAGAAATGGAAGAGAAGATGAAGGAAAAGATGGAAGAGAAAATGGAAAAAAAGATGGATCATGGCTGGAAAACAACCACTGAAACAATCACATCAATGGTAGATCCAGGAGTTGGTCATGAGACACATCAGCTTGCAATAATTTTGCCACCAACTAGCAATGTATACAAAGGAATACTTTCCTATTCTGCATCCGAGCCAATTCAGCTAGTAGCACTACATGGCCCATTAGCAGAAGGTGAAGACGCAGGCCAGGCAATATGGACTCCAGATGGCACGACAAAGTTTGCACTTACCTTTATTGATCCAGAAACCGCTATGGGAAGCTGGATGTTTACAGGTAATGCACTCGCAGTACACACACTAAACACTGAACCATTTACTGTAAGCTATTCTGTTTCCTATATGGAAAAAGAAATGTCTGATACAGTAAAGACTGAAACAATCACATCAATGGTAGATCCAGGAGTTGGTCATGAGACACATCAGCTTGCAATAATTTTGCCACCAAGTGACAAAGCATACAGCGGTCTTTTGACATATTCTGCATCCGAGCCAATTCAGCTAGTAGCACTACATGGCCCATTAGCAGAAGGTGAAGACGCAGGCCAGGCAATATGGACTCCAGATGGCACGACAAAGTTTGCATTAACATTTGTAGACAAGGAATCCGCAGCTGGAACATGGAAATTTGCTGGTAATGCACTCGCAGTACACACACTAAACACTGAACCATTTACTGTAAGTTACTCTGTAGTCGCAGGTCAGTAAACAAAACAACTTTTTCTAATTTTTTATTTTATTTTTAGTGCAACATCTTATGTCATATTAAAATCAAGTAAATTCATTACAGTTTAATAGAGAATATTTGGCTTTACCGATTAAGCGGTTGTAGTACAGCTTGGTTAATATGCGGGATTGCCAATTCCGCGACCCGGGTTCAAATCCCGGCAACCGCACCATTTTGTTTCTATTTTTTGCCTTCAGCTAGGCCTTTTTTTATTATTATAAGTGCATTAACTGCCTTTTCTGGCCTTGGTAGCTGAATCATAAAGATATTTTCCTTGCCAAGCTCAGGTGGTGAAGACAAGGCAAGCATCGCAGTTTTTGCAAGAAGCTCAAAAAATTCTAATGACTCGTTTGCATAAAGCAAAATTTTTTCGCTAATATCACCTAGTGAAAATGTTAGATTAATCTCAACAAAGACATGGCCGAGGCCGTCTTGCAAAATGTTAAGATTAGTATCAACAGAGACTGGCCTTCCAGCTATTCTTCCCAAAATTGCTTCAAATTTTTTTTCAGGAAATATTATGCAAGGAACCTCGGTTTTGTTAAAAGTAAATGTCGTAATTTCTTTGTGTGTTTTGGATAATAATCTCTCTAGTTCATTATTTGACATTAGCTCATGCCTTTGCAAGTTTTGGAATTACTTTATCTCCAGCTTTTATTAAAAATGGAGAGATAAATGCCGTAATTATAGAAATCATTCCCATCAGTGGAAAGAGAAAAGGACTCACAACTCCAAGATCAACACCAGACTTTACAATCACAATTGAAAATTCGCCTCTGGGGGCTGCAAGTGAAAATGCAGAACGTAGTGATTTGTCCTTGTCTAGCCTAAATAATAGATTTCCAATCATGTTTCCACCAAACTTCATTCCTATAGCAACTGCAATCAATACAATTGCAATTACGATATAGTTTTGTAGCATGCTAATATCCATAAGTGCGCCTACAGATACGAAAAAGATTGCAACAAACATGTCCTTAATGGGACTGGAGATTATCTTTGAGACTTCGGCTGATTTTGATTCTGCCACTAAAACGCCTGCCAAAAATGCACCAATTGCTACAGATAATCCTACAACATTTGCAAATAATGCATAACCAAAACAAATGCCAAGAACACTAAGAAGTAGGATCTCGCGGTTTTCTGCACTTGCAACTCGGTCAATTAGTTTTGGCACTATTTTTGTTCCAATAGTAAATGTTCCAATGATTAATGCTGTAGCAACAGCTGATACTACTGCAACGCTTTCAATAGATACTGCATCTACAAGTGCGATTGATTCTAGTGAGGCAAGTAAAATGACTGCAATTACATCTTCAACAATTAAAATTCCCAAAACAAGAATTGATGATTCTCTTTTTATCACGCCGGTGTCTTCAAAAATTTTTATCAGTATTGCAGTACTACTAATTGATAACGCTGCAGAAAGAAAAAGTGAGTCCATAAAGCCAAGTCCAAGCATTGATGATGCAAAAAATACCAAGCCTAATGTTGAGAAAAGACCTAACGTTCCAATTCCTATTGCTGTTTTTCCAATAGCACGGATTTTTGAATATGGAAACTCTATACCTATTACAAAAAGCAATAAAATAATGCCAATTTCAGCAAAAACATTCAGAACAGATACATCAGATAATATCCCCAATGTGCCGGCACCAGTTTCAAAAGGATCAGCTGGCAATAGTAAGGTCCACAGTGGTGATAGTGGACCAATTAACATTCCTGTAAACAAATAACCTATGATCAATGGCTGCCTGATTTTAAAAAAGGCCAGAGTTACAATTGCTGCTAGAATCATAATGATTGCCATATCTGTGATGAATGTGTTATGTGGCAGTTCAGGCGTTATTCTTTCTATTACGTTTGAAATTTCTTCATTTATGGTGGATTGAACTCTAGAGCCTTCAAGCTGGAGAAAAAAATTTTGCATTAAAGGATTTTACCTAATTTAGCTAATAACATTTTAGTTTTTTCTAATTCCAGTAAATGGAGCATTTAGAATCTTTTTTCTTGTCATTTTAACAACCTCGTAAACTGCATCCCTGATATCTGAAGCAGAATTGCCTGTCAATCTGACTAGTATTCCTGAATCATGAGGGAGAATTGATGCTCCAAAGGAAGTTTTTGCTGTATTTTGCAGGTCAGAGTTGATTTTCTCACACAGTTCTGTCACATAATCTCTTTTTGTGATTATGTATATAGTGCCTACAACTGTTTGCTTGCCAAGTATGCCAAAAGTATTGAGATTTTGTTTTTTTGGATCTAACATTGCCACGTCTACAAATCGAGTATTTTCTTGAGTTTTTGCTACTGTTTTTAGATAACAAATATCATATTCAAAGAATTCGTTCATTGCCGTTCTCCCTGATACAATGATTTCAGAGTAAATCATTGAGGCGCTTTCATGTACATCAAGTGAAACTTTTTGATAGAATCTGGAGTTCTTGTATGGAATAATCTGGTCTGGAATAAACTCTAGATAACAATTCGCGCCAACCGTTACATTGACTAGCTGTGTTGCAAAGTTTGAATCCATCTTGTATAGTCTTGTTGCACCCTGTGTAGTAAGATGTGCTATCGCATTTTCTTTTAATGAGATATCCATCCTGTACCGGTCACCCTGCAGTATCCCACCTGATGGGGAAACAATCTGAAGATATGCCATGGAAGGAAGCTCTGTCTCATAGTAAATAGCACGCTGTGTCAGTAAAGGAACATGAGAACTTTGTTCTTGTACTATAGTTTTTCCACTATGTGGGTCTCTTTTTAATCCAAGTGATAAATATCCTAGCTTGCCAACAGAACCAACGCCAAGCTGTTTTACCTCAGAATCATATGCAAGAATCTCAGTTGGCAGATTATCTGGTGTGAAAAAATCAACATCTTGCATTTTTTCTACCTTTTTAGCTGCTGTGCTTTTGGTGGCTCATCAAACAAGACATTATGCATTATGTGTGATGCTACTTGATCAATTCCCTTGTCGGTTTTGCAATTAACAAAAACATATGGTTTGTTGTCTCTTACTGCCTTTGCGTCTTTTTCCATTACTTCCAAGTTTGCGTTTACAAGTGGTGCAAGATCAATTTTGTTTATAACAAGAAGATCAGCAGTCTCAATTCCCAGTCCCCTTTTTCTTGGATACTTGTCGCCACCCGCCACATCTATTATGTAGATAAAATAATCTGCCAAGGCGGGGCTAAACGTAGTTGTTATGTTGTCCCCGCCGCTTTCTATTATGATAAGGTCAAGCTCTTGATGTTTTGTCTCCATTTCCTCAATTACAGCCAGATTCATTGAAGGATCCTCACGAACTGCAGTATGCGGGCAGCCACCTGTTGCAAGGCCAACTACTAGATTTTCTGGAAGAAGGCCTCTTTTTGTTGCTAAATTTAGCCGCATTCTATTAGCGTCCTCTTTTGAAATCACGTCGTTTGAAATTATGCTGACGCTGTATCCACTTGATGCAAGAACTGGAACCACTCTTTCAATTAACATGGTTTTGCCACAGCCTACAGGCCCGCCGATTCCAACTCTTGGTATTCTATTTTGGTTCATAAATTAAGTGATAAACATCTTTTCAGCTAGTCTTTCATGGGTAATTTGTACAATGTCAATCTCTGGTGCAAACTGCCACATTTCAGAAATACTTTTGTTGATATTTTTTTGTACAGTGTTTGCAATTTCATTTTTTAGATCATCTATTATTTTCTGTGCTTCAAAGTGCTCAACTATTCCCATACGTAGCGCAGCCCCTACCATCCCTACTGTAAAACCATAAAGAAGCATCGTTGCAGCGTGTTCTTTTTTTACTCCAAGACTGTATGATGCAATTGCAAAGCAGACAGGATACACGCCAGTAGATTCTCCTTTTGTTATAGAATCAGAATAAAGTTTTAGGATTTTTTGATCTTTGAATGATTGTATACACTTGATTAGCTGAATTCCAGACCTTGTTGATGTTTCTCTTATTTCCTTTACCAGTTTCATTGAATATAGCATTTTGTCTGCTTGAATTATTTTTTCAAAGTCATTTTCTGCAATAAAATTATAGATATTGCACAAGGCAACACAGTCAGCAGGACCAATTTGCTGTTTTATGAAAATCTTTATCAGTTCACCTAGCTCGTTGGCAGTTTTTATTTTTCGATCATGAATTAGGATCTCAAGGCCATTTGAGGTAGCATAAAGACCGGATGGGAAAAACGAATCAGACAGCTGCATTATTCCAAGCTGTTCAAAAAAATCAGTGCTCATGTACATCCATTCCTTTTCGTGGAACAAATACTCTTTCCTCAATTTTCAGCTCCAAGTTATCTTGGAATTCTGCAAGTAAGTTCTTGAATAGTTCAACCTCTGAATCTGCCTGAATTGGAAACATGATGGTTTGTGCATCAATTGCTATTGGCCTGTGCCTATTACCTATGATATGGCCAAGCAAGATGAGTGCTTCTGTTTGATTTGAGTTTTGTTTTATTTTAATTGAGAGCACTTTTTCTGGGGTTTGTTCAACTAGAATAAAATCTTCATCTAAAATCAAGACATCGCCATGATTTAGTTTTGTGTTACCATTAAATGTCAGTCCAACATCAGTTCCTTTGTCTGTGTTTTTTCTTAATCGTGTTTTTTCTAACTCTTGACGAGTTAGATGTAATCGTTCACACTTTTTCTGCTTGTCTAATGCCTCAAATCTTTTTTTTAACTCTCTATCAGTAAAAATATTTCCAGAGATTTTTGTGATTTTTAACACACTAGGTTGAGTTTGTTGTTGAAAATATATTTTCGTGAAATACACATGATTTTTCAAATTATTAAATACAAGAGCCAGATACTATCTGCGTATGATGCTTACTCCACGTGAAATGGAAAAATTACATATTTTTTTGGCAGCAGAGCTTGCAAGAAAAAGAAAGGCAAGAGGTTTGAAGCTAAATCACCCAGAATCTGTTGCTATAATATCTGACCATATTTTAGAAGGAGCGAGGGATGGCAAGTCGGTATCTGAGCTTATGAGCTCTGGGAGAAAGGTATTGACAAAAGATGATGTGCTGCCAGGCGTTTCAGAGCTAATCTATTCAATTCAGGTTGAGGCAACCTTTGAGGATGGGACAAAGCTTGTCACAATCCACGATCCAATAGTGTGATGTTTGTGATTCCAGGAGAGTATTTTCTTTCAGACAAAGCAATTCTTGCAAACCAGAACAGAAAAACTGTAACAATCAAAGTAAGCAATACTGGTGACAGACCGATACAGGTTGGCTCTCATGCACACTTTTTTGAGGCAAACAAGGCACTTTCTTTTCCACGCCAGCAGGCTTATGGGTGTCACCTAAACATTCCAGCAGGCACGTCAGTCAGATTTGAGCCTGGCGAGACAAAAGAAGTATCATTAACTGAATATGGTGGGAAAAAAATCGTCTTTGGTTTTAGTGGACTAGTAAATGGTGAGCTTGAAAAGAAAAGGTCTGATGCCATCAAGAAGGCAAAAGAAAAAGGATTCAAAGGCGCATAGATTTGGTTCTTGAGATCCCCAGAAAGAGATACGTTGACCTTTTTGGGCCAACTATAGGCGACAGAATAAGGCTTGCAGATACTGATCTGATAATCGAGATAGAAATGGATCTTCTAAGATACGGTGATGAGGTCGTCTTTGGTGGTGGAAAAAGTGCAAGAGATGGCATGGGTCAAGCCTCCGGCGTAAAAAGAAATGATTCACTTGATCTTGTAATTACAAATACAATTGTCTTAGATCCTATACTTGGAATTTTAAAAGCTGACATTGGAATCAAAGACGGAAAAATTGTAAAAATTGGAAATGCTGGAAATCCAAACATCATGGATGATATTGACATGATAATTTCATCAAATACTGAAGTAATAGCTGGTGAGCATACAATTTGTACAGCTGGCACAGTAGACACTCACATCCATTTTATTTCTCCACAACAGGCAATCCATGCAATTTGTAATGGAACAACTACAATGATTGGTGGTGGTACCGGACCTGCTGATGGAACAAATGCAACAACATGTACTCCTGGTGCATGGAATATTCAAAGAATGATAGAAGCAGTAGAAGAATACCCACTCAATTTTGGATTTTTGGGAAAAGGAAACGACTCTAAAGAAGATGCACTAATTGAGCAAATAGAGGCAGGTGCATGTGGACTAAAGCTTCATGAGGACTGGGGAACGACTCCTGCTACAATTGATGCAGCCCTCAAAGTTGCAGACAAAACAGACACCCAAGTTGCAATTCATACGGATACACTAAACGAATGTGGCTATGTTGATGATACCATAGCAGCCATTGCCGGACGCACAATTCACACGTATCATACAGAAGGAGCTGGCGGCGGACATGCACCAGATATCATGAAGATAGCTGGCAAAAAAAACATCCTGCCATCGTCTACAAACCCAACAAGACCCTTTACCGTAAACACACTAAATGAGCATCTTGACATGATGATGGTCTGCCATCACCTAAATCCATCTGTTCCTGAAGATGTTTCATTTGCAGAATCTCGAATCAGGGCAGAGACAATAGCAGCTGAAGATGTTTTGCACGACCTTGGTGTTCTAAGCATGATGTCATCTGACAGTCAAGCCATGGGAAGAATTGGTGAAGTTACAACAAGAACTTGGCAGACTGCTGATAAAATGAAAAAAATGACTGGAAAACTTCCAGAAGATACTGACAGAAATGATAATTTCAGGGTAAAACGATATCTTGCAAAGTATACGATAAACCCTGCAATAACACACGGCATTTCTCAATATGTTGGCTCACTAGAGTCAGGCAAGCTTGCAGACATTGTTATCTGGACTCCGCAATTTTTTGGAATAAAACCAAAGATGATAATCAAAGGAGGAATGATTGCCTATTCTCTTATGGGCGATCCTAATGCATCGATTCCTACAACAGAGCCAATCACATATCGCCCCATGTTTGGCGCACTAGGTTCTGCAAAATATTTCACATCATTTACATTTACATCAAAGATTGCAATCGAAAAAGGACTGGAAAGAAAAGTCTCAACAAAAAAGAAACTAGTTCCAGTCAAAAACTGTAGAAACATTGGCAAAAAAGATATGATATACAACAATCTCACACCAAAAATCGAAATTGATCCAGAAACCTATGAGGTCAAAGTTGATGGAAAGATTGCCACTGTAAAACCAGCTGACAAACTTGCACTAGCTAGACTATACAATTTGTACTAAAACAGGATCTAATTGGATTCTAGAAAAATTAGATTTTAGGCTATATCATTAAGAGATAAGTTTTCATAACATCTTTTTAGCTCTAGGTTCATGGCTGAACGACGCTCAGAGCTAGTACGAAGCCTTTCGCTTCTTGACATAACAATGATAGGCATAGCAGCCATGATAGGCGGTGCGATTTTCGTTCTTGTTGGACCTGCAATGAACGAGGCGGGTCCTGCATTAATGATTGTCTTTGTGATAAATGGTGTTATAACATTCTTTACTGCACTTGTGTATGCCGAGCTTGGTTCTGCTTTGCCAGAAGCAGGAGGCGGATACAAGTGGATAAGAGAAGGCCTACCTCGTCCTAATGCCTTCATTAGCGGCTGGATGGCATGGTTTGCCCACATGATTGCAGGAAGTCTCTATGCAGTTGGGTTTGGTTCATTTTTGGGTCACTTTTTAACAATTATTGGCCTTGTGCAATTTGCTGGAATTGATAAGCTAATTGCAGTTCTTTCCATTGTTTTATTTACCTACGTCAACGTCAGAGGGATTTCTGAAACTGGAAAGATAGGAAACGCCGTTACATTTTCTCAGCTTGCAATAATTGGAATTTTAATAGTGGCTGGATTAATTGCCACCTTTTTTGTTGAACATGACTGGGCTATCAATTTTGAGAGCTTTATGCCAAATGGTGCAGGCGGACTACTTATTGCCATGGCACTCACATTCATTGCGTTTGAAGGATATGAAATAATTGTACAGACAGGTGAAGAGGTAAAAAATCCCAAGAAAAACATACCAAAAGCAATTTTTCTTTCCCTTGCAGGTGTTGTTGGCATCTACATACTTTTTACATTTGTATTTCTTGGCGGCGTTGACTCGCAAAAAATAGGAACCGAAGTATGGAAGTTCATAGGGGAAAACAAAGAACTTGGAATAGTAAAGGCTGCAGACTATATCATTCCGTTTGGAACCATACTGGTACTTGTTGGTGGATTTGTTTCTACACTATCAGCACTAAACGCTACGACGTTTTCATCAAGTAGAGTAGCGTTTGCAATGGGTAGGCAGTTTAACCTTCCTAAAACATTTAGTTCAATTCATACAAACTATCGCACTCCATACTTTGCTACAATAATTTCTGGCATCGTAATGATCATAATGGCTGCATCATTACCACTTGAGCAGATTGCATTAGCTGCGGGTGTAATGTTTCTTTTCTTGTTTATACAGGTCAACATAGCTGCAATTACAATTAGAAGGCTTTATGGCTCAAAATTAGATTATGGTTTTAAAACACCATTCTTTCCTGTGATTCCAATTATTGGTGTATTTACACAAATTGGGCTGGCAATTTACCTGCTAATCTTTAATCCACTAAGTTGGCTTATTGCAGTTATTTGGATAATGATTGGGTTTACACTTTACAAGATGCATACTGCAAAAAAAGAGATAGAACACTATGCCCCATCAATCATAAATGAGATTCCGCAAAAACGTCAAAACTATAGAATACTAATTCACTATAATGGTAAATCAATTAAAAATTTAGTAAAGATAGCAAATGTTATAGCTGGTGCAAAAGATGCAGAGATTTCCTACCTTAATGTTGTAAATGTACCAATTCAGCTTCCATTATCTTCATCAAGAGAAATTGCAGATAACGAAGTGCACACGCTTGAAAATCTCAAAAAAGAACTAGGCGATAGTGATTCTACCGGTTATCTGATAAGATTATCACATGATGTGACAGAGGCCATACTTGCCACAATTGAAGAGCAGGGTACCAATCTGCTTGTTATAGACTTTGATGATCTAAAAAATAATAGAAAACTCATGTCACTTGCTACATGTGACATTGTAGGAGTTTTAGTTAGAAACAACTTTGAGAATGAAATCTCAAATGTAGTTGTATCATACGATAAAGGAAGACACTGTGATTTGGCACTAGAAGTGGCTGACTCTTTTCTAAAATCTCAGAGTAGCAAGATACGAATTGTCAGGGCAACTACAGACACACCAGAAAAAGAGCTCAACATCATAAACAAAATCAATGAGAAGATGTTTGATCTAGGCTGGCAAAAAATACCATTGGAAAGATTTGATGTAAGAGACGATACACTGGTTCCAAAATTGTTGCAGAACTTTAGCACAGCCAAGCCTGAATTAATAATGGTTGGGGCTGGGAACCAGTCAGAGCAAGCATTTAGCCCAAAAACACTGGAAATAATAACAAAATCAAAAAAGTCATTTTTGGTAATAAGCGACTCAAGATTCTCAGAAATCCATGCTAGGTATTTCTGGGATAAAATAGGTCCAAGGTTAAAGGAAAACAGGTATTTTTACAGAATTTATAGCCTGATCACAAGATATGCCAAATACATACAACCAAAGCCAAAAAGCTTTGATGATTACTTTAACTAGAGTTTTCCTAGCATCTTGACTGCTTCTTCTCTTGGTATTGCAACAAGTGTTTGTGTTTGCATGACCTCACCTGCATCAATTCCAAGTTTTATTGCGTCCTTTTCTGATGGCGCTTCATAAATCCACACAGCATCGTATTTTCCCAAAGTCCAGTATGTTCCAATAATTTTTACACCCTTTGGCATATTTTCAAGGATTGATTTTCCATACTCTGCTGCATCACGTGCTTTTTTCTTAAACTTGATCAAGGCAATAAAAAGCATATATTGTAATTGACATAACAATTACTTAAGAGTATCATAATCAGCTGTAGATTATATTTTATTTTTTGTTAATTTTTTTCTTTAATTTTGAAATTACAACTAAAGGCATTACAAAGTACATTCCAATATTTAGTAGAATAATTCCAGCCCCATATACTAGCATCTCTGATTCTGAATCAATGTCAACATACTGTAGCAATGATAGCGATGATAGTAGGGGGGATATTACAATCTTTACAGTTTCCTTAAACATTGGGTTTTGTCTTTCAAGATCAGCTACTGCTGGCGAGAATGAATAGTAGAATGAGTTGAATGCAGTCATAAATGATGTGCCTGATACAGTTGAAAGTACAGTATTATCTCTTATTTCACGCAAGAATTGGACTTGAGGTGCAAGCTCTGAGCCAAATGTTGCAGTAGCTATAAGACAACCACCGTCTTCTTCCGTAGTACTAGTTGTTGCCATACTTTGTGGAATCATTCTAAATATTGTTCCCTCTGAAAGCGATACAATATACAACAACTCATCAGGTCCAACTTCAAGATCAGTGATACAACCAAAATCTGTTCCGAAAATTATATCATCCAGAGATTCGTCCATGTTTACTACTTTATCTTGTAACTCTGGATTCGTAAAAACAAATTCTGTTCTGTCTGAATTTAGCGCAAACTTGTAAAGATTACCGTAAATGCAATCACCGACAAAAACGCTATTTTGGAATTTTGCAAGTGGTTCTGAATTTACAAATGTGATTGCAGTTGGCG
>Ga0194112_10000630_pt1 | contig 51607 bp, 36 predicted proteins | sample TA2MahC400mmetaG_FD_146191 | JGI IMG/M metagenome (GOLD analysis project Ga0194112, IMG submission 146191) | Freshwater microbial communities from Lake Tanganyika, Tanzania - TA2015016 Mahale Deep Cast 400m | ecosystem: Environmental > Aquatic > Freshwater > Lake | place: Tanzania: Lake... | reverse complement strand
CCGCGCGCCCATGTGAGCGTCCCCTGCCCCCCACCGGTCGTGGCGTAGAGGTCGTTGCCCATCGCGTCGATGAAGATGGCGGAGGAGTTCGTGATGCTCATCCCCTGGCCGCCGTCGACGACATAGCAGTCGTCCCCCGACTCGTCGAGCAGGAAGCCGACCGACAGATCGTGGGCGGTCCCCTGCGTCACGCCGAACTGCGAGACGTACTGGTCGTCGCCTCCTCCGTCCCAGAGCGAGCCGACGGCGAGATGGACCCCCGCGCCCTGGGCGTAGTGGGTAGCGTGGTAGCGGTCGTTGCCGCAGCGATCGTGCAGCAGGCCGATCGAGTACCAGTAGCTCACCCCCTGCGCGTAGATCTCGGCGTTGTAGAAGTCGTTCCCTTCCTCGTCGATCAGGATCCCGATCCCTCCCGCGGCGCGCGGACGGAAGCCGATCGAGAATCCCTGCGAGAGGGATTGGAAGTCGTTCGGGCGCAGCGGGCGGTGGAGGTAACGGCCGCCGGCGCGATAGAGATCGTTGCCCGTCTCGTCGTGGAGGAGGCCGACGCCGAAGGTCGAGGCGAATCCCTGCGACTGCCGCGCGGCCTGATAGATGTCGTTGTCGTCGTAGCGGACGGGCAAGGCCCCCGTGCCGGGGACCTTCACGATTCCCAGGGCGAAGGCGCGATCCTCCTCGGGGCTCGGCGCGGGAGGCGGCGTCGCCGCGCCGTTCGAGATGAGCGCCCCGAGGCCGAAGGCTCCCGCCCCCTGGCAGAAGTTGCGCCCCTCCACGAAGTCTACGCCGGCGCCGTCGTAGAGAAGCCCCACTCCGAAGAAGCCGGCTCCCTGGGCGCCGTCATCTCCGCGATAGACGTCGTCGCCCGAGCGATCGATGAGCGCCGCGACGCCGAGAACGGCCCCGCCCAGGGCGAAGGGACGATCGTGCGCGTCGTAGAGGTCGTTCCCCTCGTGGTCGTAGATCCCCGAGAAGGACCGGGTCAGCCCGCCGAGGGCCGAAGCGATCCGGCCGCGGTAGACATCGTCTCCCCCCGGCTCGATGAGGAAGGCGATCCGCGAGAGGGCCTCGGCCGAGTAGACATTTGGCCCATCTCCGCCGATGACGAGCAGTCCCCATGGAGTGTCGTGGACGCCGCGGACCCTCCCTGTGATCCCCTCCATCTTCCGGCCGCTGCCGCTCACGCGGTCGAGGAGGCCTCGCCCCGCTGTCGATGGAGAGCCTCCTGCCGCGGTCCCCTCGCCGAAGCGCCCCGCGGCGATCCCCTCGCCGAGAACCGCGAAGGCCTTGACGAACTCCCAGGCGGCAAGGGTCAGCGCCGAACGATCGAGCCGCGTCGCGGCATCGAGGATCGGATCCGCGGTCACTCTTCCCGTCGTGTCGATCGGCGAGCCGACTTCGCGGTGGAGCGCGCCCTTGCGCAATCGATCAGGGGAGTCGGGATCCTCCCAGTCCCCCCAGAAAGCGGGCGCCAGAAGGAGGATCGTCGTCCTGTCCCGGTCGGTCAGCCGGGCGAAGGCTCGATCGAGGTCCCGCTCGGCCGCGAGGCATCCGTCGATGAACCTCGAGACCGGCGGCGCGGCGCGATTGTCGTCCGAGCGACGGCCCCACTCGCCGGCCCATCGCCCGTGGTGGCGCCGGCTCGCGGGAGGGCGCATTCGAACCGCGCCGGAGGCATTGTCACTTCCGGGCGCGCTCCGGGCCGGGCGGATCGAAGCCTCGCCGATCTCCCCCAGGTCCTGGATCAGAGCCCCGATTCGGTGCGGGGAGTCCCGGCACCCGTCGACGATGCGGCGGATTCCCTCGACCGTCCTCGCCTGCCAGCTCGGGAGACGGAGTGGATCGTTCAGGAGTTCCTCGACGATCGCGAGGCGGAAGGTGTCGTCCTCCGCATAGAGCTTGTCGAAGCCGAGCTCAACCGGCGCGATTCCGAGGCCATCGAAGGCGCGCAAGAGAGTCCGGGTCGCGAGCGTGTCGAGGCCCTCGATCCGCGCGCCGTCGCCCGATTGGGATGCCGGCGCTGCAGCCGCGACGGCGCTCGCGGCCAAGATCATCAGACAGGCGATGAAGAGCGGGACAGGGGCTCTCAGAGGACATGACCGCGCGCGCATCGTCACCATGCGTATGCCTCGGGGGCCTCGCCGCCCGGGCCCGGCCAGATCTCCTCCAGGCGCTTGACGGCATCCTCCGGAAGGGACAGGGCCAATGCGCGCAGGCTCCCGTTCAGTTGCTCCATCGTTCGGGGACCGATGATGGGGGCGGTCACCGCGGGGTTGCGCAGGAGCCAGGCAAGGGCCACATCTGCCGGCCGCTCTCCGATCTCGCGGCAGAGGGCTTCATATGCTTCGAGCTGCGGCCCGTTCTTCTGCGCGCTCTTGAGGACGCCCTCCGATGCGCGACGCCCGTCCCTGGCGTGCGCCGGCGCGCCGGCGAGCAGCCCGCCGGCCAGCGGACTCCATGGGATCAAGCCGAGGCCGTGGGCGCGGCAGGAAGGGATGACCTCCAGCTCGATCATCCTGTCCTTCAGGTTGTAGAGGCTCTGCTCCGAGACAAGCCCCAGGAAACGGCGGGAGGCGGCAATCCCCTGAGCCTGGGCGATGTTCCACCCGGCGAAGTTGCTGCTTCCGGCATAGAGGACCTTCCCGGCCCGCACGAGCCCTTCCATCGCCTCCCAGATCTCCTCCCACGGCGTATCGCGATCGACATGGTGCATCTGATAGAGGTCGATCCGATCGGTCTTGAGTCTGCGGAGGCTCTCGTCGCAGGCGCTCCGGATGTGGTAGGCCGAGAGCCGGCGATCATTCGGCCCATCCCCCATCGAGCCGTAGACCTTGGTGGCGAGGACGATCCTCTCGCGCCGCCCCCCCTGCTGATCGAGCCAGCGGCCGATGATCTGCTCGGTGACCCCTTCCCCCTTGCGCCATCCGTACACATTGGCGGTGTCGAAGAAGTTGATCCCGAGCTCGAGGGCCCTGTCCATGATCGCGAAGCTCTCCGCGTCGGTCGCGTGAGGGCCGAAGTTCATCGTCCCGAGGCAGAGCCTGCTCACTCTGAGGCCGGTCCTACCCAGACGCGTGTAGTCCATGCTCTGCTCCTTTCGAGGCCGAACGGCCGAGCGCGAGGGTGACTCCTCCCCCGTCTCGCGTCCGATTGACTCGAAGCTAGGAAGAGACTCTCGTGCGGTCAAGCGACCGGTGTAGAATCGCTTGTGGCCTCGAACGCGACAGAGAAGGGCGCGGCCGGCTCCCCCATGAGCCTGCGGCGCGTCTTCAGGACCTGGTGGCCGCTCGCCGGCAGCTGGATCCTGATGGGGCTTGAGCTGCCGGCTGTGAGCGCGATCATGGCCCGCCTCGCGGACCCGAAGATCAGCCTGGCCGCCTACGGCGGCGTCGTCTTCCCGCTGTCGATGATCGTGGAAGCCCCGATCATCATGCTCCTCTCCACTTCGACCGCTCTCTCCAAGGACTGGCAATCGTACAGGCTTCAGCGGCGGTTCATGATGTGGATGGGAGGCGGCCTCACTCTGATCCATCTGCTGATCGCGCTGACGCCCCTCTACGATCTCGTCGTGGGACGGCTGATCGGAGCGCCCGAGGAGATCCGGGGCGCTGCCCGCATCGGGCTCATCATCATGACGCCCTGGACCTGGGCGATCGCCTACCGGCGCCTGCAGCAGGGAGTCCTGATCCGCTTCGGGCGCTCGCATCTGGTCGGCCTCGGCACCGCCGTCCGGCTGGGCTCAAACGGCCTCGTCCTCGCGATCGGCTACCTCGTGGGGGACATACCGGGGATCGTCGTCGGAGCGGCGGCGGTCGCGACCGGGGTGACATGCGAGGCGATCTTCGCCGGAGTCACCGTGCGCCCGGTCCTGAAGGGTCCGCTGCGAGAGGCGCCGCCTCTCGAGAGGCCGCTGACCGTCTCGCGATTCCTGCACTTCTACGTTCCTCTCGCGATGACGCCGCTCATCGCGCTCACGGCGACCCCGATCGGGAGCGCCGCGATCAGCCGCATGCCGCGCGCGCTCGACTCGCTGGCCGTCTGGCCCGTCATCTCGGGACTGGGCTTCACGCTTCGAAGCGTGGGGATCGCCTTCAACGAGGTCGTCGTCGCTCTCCTGGGAGAGCCGGGCGCCCGGAGGAGCCTCCGCCGCTTCGCCTTGATCCTGGGAACGACGACATCGTCGCTCATGCTCATCGTCGCCGCCACGCCTCTCGCCCCGATCTACTTCGGGAAGCTCTCGGCGCTGGCGCCGCCCCTCGCCGCCCTTGCCGGGAACGCGCTCTGGATCGTCATCCTGATGCCGTGCTTCGGGGTCTGGCAAAGCTGGCACCAGGGGATTCTCGTCCACACCCACCGCACGAGGGGAGTCACGGAGGCGGTGGCGGTCTATCTCTTGACGAGCATCCTGCTCCTCTTCCTCGGCATCCGGATGGGGAGAGCCACCGGCCTCTACGTCGCGCTGGCAACGACCGTGATCGCGAACGGACTTCAGATCCTCTGGCTGTGGCGCCGGAGCCGTGCCGCGATCGGCTCGATGCGACACCCGGAGGGAGATGAGTTGAGGCCGGCGCTGCCGATCGCGGAGTCTGCCTAGGCCGTCTCGGGCGCGTCCGAGACGCCCGCTCTGCGCATCCGTGCAGTCAGGCCCCGATGATCTCGTGGAGGCCCTCGACCACCTGAGCGACTTCCTCCGGCGCGGCGCGACCGACTCGCCTCCCGATCCGCTCCACCGAAAGGGTTCGAATCTGGCTGATCTTCACCCAGGATCGCTTGGGAAGAGTCCTCGCCCTCAGCTCTAGAGTGAGCGGGAAGCCCGCTCTCTGCGGTTGACTCGTGAGGGCGACGGCGATGACGGTGCCGGAGCGCTCGTTGAAGACGTCATGACTTAGGACGAGCACGGGTCGCTGGCCGGCCTGCTCGTGCCCGCGAACGGGATTCAGATCTGCCAGCCGGATCTCGCCTCTCAGTACTCGGGCCACTCGGATAGATCCTCGCTCATCCCCTCCTCCGCCAGGGCCCTCTCGAACTTCGGGTCGAGCCTGGAGCACTCGCGCGCGAGCCGGCATCTCTCGAGCCGTTCCAGCTTCTCTTCCACCGCGATCTGGATCGCCTGACTGCGACTGGGGAAGACGGAGCGCTCGACCAGGCGGTCGAGCCGCTCCAACGTGATCTCGTCGATCGATATCGCCACCTTGGATCGCGCCATCTCGGGCCTCCTGGTATGACTATATGTCATACCCCTGACCTCGCCAAGCCCTTTCATGCCCGCGCGCGATCCAGACCGCGGGCGGAGAACGCCCCCCCGCCCGACATCTCTCACCCCCGGCATCTGACTTCGCATGCCCCTCCGCGCTCCGGCCCCCGAGACCCCGAACCCCGGTCGAGGACCGGTTGGGGAGGCGGGAGCCGGCGCGCGGGATTCCCGCTACCTGTAGATCGCCCTCACGTGACCCCAGGTCGTGCTGACGGCCGCCACGGCGGGGGCCCCGTTGGCCTGCCCCGGCGTCGGCGGGAGGCCGTTTCCGAGCGGCGGGGTGCTGCCGCCGTACGGGTTGAGAGAGTCGAAGATCTCCCAGGTCGAAGACCCGTCGGGAGAGCGGCCGGAGGATCGGTCATCCTCGGCCTCGTACGTGTTGTACGAGCGGCTGTCGATGAGCAGCGTGTCGGACCCGACGACCTGCAAGAGCGTGACTGTGTCGCCGTCGTTCCCCAGTCGTAGGCCGTAGACGCCCAGTCCGTGCGCCTGCTGATAGACCACCGCGGCGCTTCCGTACACGACGCGGTGCCCTCCCGCGGCCAGAGTCCCCGTGAACCCGTAGAGCGGCGACCCGTCTCCGTCGCCGATCAGGTATCCGTCGAGCGTGAGCGTGCCGGGACCGGGGTTGTAGATCTCGACCCACTCGTCATCGCGGTAGTTGTAGGCTCCACTGCCATCCCAGTCCCGCGCGGGATCCGCCATCACCTCGTTCAGGACCGGACCGCAGCTCGCCGGACCGGCATACCCACCCAAGGCGACGCACCCGAACAGGACAAGCAAGACGAATCGCATGACACCTCCCCGCCGCCGAAGGCGGCGCGCGTCCCCGGCCCCCACGGCCGGCGACGAAGAGCGGCGTGGAAGCAAGAGACGCGCCGCGGCGCGCGAGCGATTCCCGGCGTGAGAACCGACCGCAAAGGTGGTAGCGTAGGGTTGCTCGAGCAACCGTCATCGTGGAGCAGGGTCGATCGAGCCGTCGCGATCATGGCCTGGGGCGGCTCGAGGAACCGGCATGGAGGTCGCCCATGAGATCCTTGATGATGCTCTGCATCGGCTGCGCCGTCGCAATCCTCTGGCCCGGTGCCCGACCCGCTCTCTTCGGACAGGCGCTCGAGAGCGGGCAGATCGCCGCAGGCGAGAGAAACGAGGCCTCTGACATGTCGCCCCGAACGGTGTTGATCAGGAACATCTGCGTCTTCGATGTTGAGAGCGGATCGATGTCGCCGCCGCAGGAGATCCTGATCGAAGGAAGGACCATCGCGCGGATAGGAGACCTCGCCGGAATCTCCGGCGCCGATCGCGAGATCGACGGCGCGGGCCGGTTCGCCATCCCCGGCCTCTTCGATTGCCACACCCACCTGGCGCATCTCCTTCCCAAGGGAGAGGACAGCCTGCGGTTCGCGCTCGGGGGATTCGTCGAGCGCGGAATCCTCCATGTCAGGGATGTCGGGGGCCCGATCGACCGGCTGTCCGAGATGCGACGCCGCGTCGACGATGGCGATCTCCCCGGCCCCACGATCTTCTACACCGGGCCGATGCTCGAGCGGAGCCCGCTGACATGGGAGAAGTTCAACGCCGAGCTCCCGGGCTTCACGGTCGCCATCGACTCCCGAGAGGCGGTCGACAGCCTCCTTCCGGCCCTCGCGAGCGGCGGCGCGAGCATGGTCAAGACCTTCAACAAGCTCGATCGGGACGTCTACCGCCATCTGGTGAGGGTCGCCGACTCCCTCTCTCTGCGAATCGTTCACGATCCAGGCACGCCCCTCTTCCACAGGATCCCGATGGATGAAGCGATCGAGCTTGGGATCACGAGCATCGAGCACGCGAAGGCTCCGTGGCCGGCGGTCCTGCGAGACGATCTCAAGAGAGAGCACGACAGCCTTCTGTCCGCTCCGCCGGAACCCGGAGCCCGGAGCGCCTTCATGATGAAGGTGGTCGGGATGGGGATCGGCTCGATCTCCCCTGAGAGGCTTCAGAGCCTGGGACGGAGGATGGTCGAGAAGGCGGTCTTTCTCTGCCCGACTCTCGAGGTCTTCGCGTCGATGGAAGAGATGGCGATCCAGCAGAGCAAGGAGCGACAGGGAATCGAGGAGATCCCGCCGCCGATGCTGGAGGGGATCCGGCGGATGACGCGCTCCATGGAAGATGTGAGCGTCCACTTCGTGCGGGAGCTGGCCGCCGGCGGGGTCAGGATGCTCGTGGGCCAGGACGGCGCCGATCCGGCGGGCACCGCATCCGAGATGCGGAGGCTTCGGGCCTGCGGGATCGAGCCGGCCGAGATCCTCCGTGGCGCCACGATCTATCCCGCGGCGTGGCTCGGGATCGCCGATCGCGCGGGATCGATCGCCGTGGGTCGCGACGCGGACATCGTCATCCTGGAGGCAAACCCGCTAGAAGAGATCGGCAACGTGGAGACGGTCTCGCAGGTCATCCAAAGAGGCGAGATCGTCGCTACTTCCTCGCGCTAGGTCGTCCGCGTGATCCACGTGCCCGCCCGCCCCTCCAGGGCGTCGAGCACGCGCGAAGGGCTGGTGATGCAGACCTCGCCCCCCCCCTCGGAGAGGAAGCGGATCGCCGCCCTGATCTTCGGTCCCATGCTCCCTTCGGGGAACTGCCCCTCCTCGAGGTGTCGCGCCGCATCCTCGGGCGTCAGGCTGGATAGCCAGCGCTGCGTTGGTTTGCCGTAGTCGATCGCGACCGCGTCGACGGCGGTGATGATGAGCAAGGACCGCGCGCCGAGGGCGGTCGCGAGAACCACGGACGCGAGATCCTTGTCGATCACGGCCTCGACGCCGTGGAGCATTCCGGCCGGATCCTCGACGACAGGGATCCCTCCGCCCCCGGCGGCGATCACGACGTGTCCGGCGTCGTAGAGCGTGCGGATGGCAGGCATCTCCACAATCCGCTTCGGCATCGGCGAGGGGACGACGCGCCGAAAGCCGCGCCCGGAGTCCTGGACCATCCGCCACCCCTTCGTCCCCTCGAACTCCAGCGCCTGCTCGGCGCCATAGAAAGGTCCGATCGGCTTGCTCGGATTCCTGAATCCGGGATCGTCCCCATCGACGACGACCTGGCTGACGACGGTCACGACCTGATGCGCGAGACCCTCCTCCACCAGGAGATTCTGCAGGGTCTGCTGGATCATGTAGCCGAGGCCGCCCTGGGAGTCAGCGCCGCAGACGTCGAGCGGCATCGGAGGAACCTGCGCGCGGGCGGCTTCGTTGCGGATCAGGATGTTGCCGACAACGGGACCGTTTCCATGCGTCAGGACGACACGACCCTCTCGCACCAGATCGACGATGGGGGCCATCGTCTTCCTGGTGATCCGGTACTGCTCCTCGATGGTCCCCGCCGATCCGGCGGGGAGAAGCGCGTTGCCCCCGATGGAGACAACGAACGAGCGCGTCATCCTTCCTCCCTGAAAATGCCCATCCTACCCGCGAGGGTAGGATGGTTTGGGAAGGGATCCGAGTTCGGCTAGTTGGAAGCGGGTGGATCGGCCCGCCTCCAACCATCTTTTCGACCGGGCCTTCTTGTCGATTGAGCCCTCAAAGGCTCCGCCGCCCTACCCCTTCAGCTTGGCCAGATACTCCCCGACGCGGGAAACCGCCTTCTCGATGTTCTCGACCGAATTCGCATAGGAGAAGCGGAGATAGCCGTTGCCGTTCGCTCCGAACGAGGTCCCCGAGAGGGCCGCGACCCCAGCCACGTCCAGGAGCTCCCTGGCCAGCTTGGCGGTGTCCATCGGCACCTGCTTCACGTTCGGGAAGACGTAGAATGCCCCCTTCGGCTTCTTGCAGCTGACGCCGGGAAGCCGGTTGAGACCGTCGACGATCACATCCCGACGGCGGCGGAACTCCCGGACCATCGCATCCACCTCGTCCTGCGGTCCGGTGAGGGCCTCCATTCCGGCCCGCTGGACGAAGACGTTCGTGCAGGAGTTGGAGTTGGTCATGAGGCGCGTCACGTGCGCGGCGAGATCCGCGCGCATGACTCCATACCCGAGCCGCCAGCCCGTCATCGCGTAGGTCTTGGAATGGCCGTCCAGGATGATCGTCCTGTCCTGCATGCCGGGCAGGCTCGCCAGTGAGACATGCTCGCCCTCGTAGAGGATCTTGCAGTAGACCTCGTCGCAGAGGACGAAGAGATCGCGGTCGCGGACGATCTCGGCGATCCCTTCCATGTCGCGTCGGGTGAGAACCCCGCCGGTGGGATTGTGGGGGGAGTTGAGGATGATGAGCTTCGTCCTGTCGGTCACGAGGGACCTCAGCTCGTCGAGATCGATCGAGAAATCCCTTTCCTCCCGCAAGGGGAGCGAGACCGCCTTGGCGCCGATGAAGTTGATCATCGACTCGTAGATCGGGAATCCGGGATTCGGGTAGATCGCTTCGTCTCCTTCCTCCAGGACCGCGAGGATCGTGAAGAAGATGATCGGCTTGGCGCCCGGGGTCACGACCACGTTCGTGGCATCGACCGGGATCCCCCTCGACTCGGAAACGACCCGCGCGATCGCTTCTCGGACCTCGACGAGGCCCGCTGACGGGCCGTAGTGCGTGTATCCCGAGTTCAACGCTTCGATCGCGGCGTCCTTGATGAAGCGCGGCGTGTCGAAATCGGGTTCGCCGATCTCGAGATGGACGACATCGCGCCCCTGGCGCTCGAGCTCCTTGGCGCGCGCGAGAACCTCGAAAGCGGTCTCGGTGCCGAGGCGTGACATCCTGCTGGCGAACATCTCTCCTCCTCCCTCAGACCCCCGGGCGACGCCCGGCGGGCCTGCCCCAATCCGTCGGGGACGACGGGCGGCCCTGCCGCGCCGGATCCCCGCGCTCCAGCGCCCCCCCGCACTGCGCGGAGAGAAGTGGGGCGCGCCCGACCTGCGCGTCGGCGTGGAGCCACGCCAACACCCGGAGATTGTAGCATGCGCCCCCGATCGGCCCAACCGACGCGGCGCCGGCGGCGCCCCGACGCCATCGGAGCGACACGGGCGCGAGCGGGCGCTCCGGGTCATGGACCGGCGATCCGTGGCCGACCAATCCGACCCGTCAGCCGCGGGAACGCTCCCCGTCGCGATCGGAGGCCGGGCGCAGGGTCCAGGGATCCCACGCCGGCCGTTCGCGGAGGGCCAGGCGCGCCAGGCTCTCCGCGGCCTGGATCGGGCTTGTGTGGTCGGAGGCGCGCACCCGGTCGATCTCGTCTCCGTGGAGGCGGAGATAGCGCAAGACGAGGATCGCCTCGGGCTCCGGAATCGGCGTCCAGCCCGATGCCGCATCGAAGGCGTCCTCGAGCCAGGAGCCGGCCAGGACAAGGGCGCCGCGCTCGGCCTCCTCCGCCGGACCCCGCGGTAGGCGGGCGCGCCCCCGCGCGGCTCCATCGCGGACGGAGAAGACCGAGACCTCGTCGGGATCCCCCTCACAGAGGACGAAGAGGAGATCCCTCTCGGGATGGGGCACCAATTCCCCTGAGGGATGGATCTCGACCTGCATGTTGTAGGAGGGCCTCTGCGCGCGGATCGTCTCTCCCTCGATCAGGAGCGCCTCCAGTTCCGATGGCGTCGTCTCCCACTCGAGATCCCGGATCTCCGCGAGGAGCCTGGCGCGCCGCGCGTGATCGGGCGCGAGCGGACAGAAGTAGCTCGAGACCCTGCGCGACAGATCGCGGGACTTGCCGATGTAGAGCAGCTTCCCGTCCTCTCCGTAGAATCGATAGACGCCGGGCCGGGCCGGGAGGAAATCAAGGACTTCCCTTCCGAAGCGGAAGGAGGAGAAGTCGACGGCGACGTTGGCGCTCTCGGACCCGAGGTCGGCCTCGATCTGCTCGAGAGTGCGCTCGCCCGCGACGGCGAGGATTCTCTCGAGGGCGTTCCCGCATGCGTGGAGCCTCTCCTCGATCGATGGATCGGGGCAGGCGCGGCGCGCGTCGGGTAGGGCGAGACCAAGGCGGCGCGATAGCAGGGCGAGATCGAGAAGCCGGTCGGAAGAAGCCCGAAGCGCGTGCGACCGCTCCAGCCGATGGAGCTGCCGGCGCGCCGCGCCCGCCGTGAGGCTGGCCGCCAGGCGCTCTTCGATGGCGCCGCCTCCCCGCTCCAGCCCCGATCCGTCAGGGGCGATCTTGATGATCTCTCCCCGAGCGCCCGAGCCGGGATCGTAGAGACGGAGGAAGAGGGGAACCGGTTCGCTCTTCATGACAGCGGGCGGAGCGTCCACCAGGACGAAGGAGAGACTTGCCAGAGGAGGTTTCGGGACGGCGAGCGCAGACCACAGGGACCCTTCCCTGCTGAAACGCGGATCCCCCTCGAGCATGCCCTCGACGATCCGATCGGCCTGCGCCGCGCGCGATACGATCTTGAGCGCGGCGCGCGCGATCTCCTCGGAGGACCAGCCGCGGCCCGACGCGAGCATGCCGCGGTGAAGCGAGTCGCGCAGGTCTCCGCGACTACTCACGCGGGCCCTCGAGGTTTGGAATGACGGAGCGCCCGCGGTGATCCATGCGAATCGTTCATTCGTACGGACTCGAGGCTATTCGCGCCCGATCGCGAAGTCAACCCGCGGCGGGAAGCTCCCCCGGTCGGATCGCCATCCGATCGAGCGCGTCACCTGCGCTCCTGGCGCTGCTCGATCGAGAGGTCGAAGATGGGTGGTCCCGTGCGCGCGCGATGCTTGAAGGCGAGGGGAAGAGACGCCGCCAGCCTGATGCCGCCCGCGCGGCCCGGGATCCGGATCTCCAGCCGACAGAGCCACGGCATGGGCGTCGTCCCGCCCGCTGAGCCCGGCCATCCGACCACCGTTGATGTGCGCCCGAAGACCGACGCGTGGAGTCTGCACCCCCCCGCGACCGCCTGGCCGCCCGCGCCGAGGAGAACCCCGCTCCTCGCCCGATCGCGGGTCGCTCGAAGCTGGAGCTTGATGGCCGAGATCCGCTGCGGAGCCCGCCCGGCGATCGGGATTCCGCGCCCTGTGAGGATCGAGTCGCCCGATCCGACTGCGTCGGATTCCGAGCGGGGGGAAGCGATCGATCGAGAGCGATCGTCGGTCCAGGAGCGCTCCCACGTTCCACGGAGGTTGAGGGTCGTGCCGCCGCGCGAGATCTCGGCGATGAGAAACCCTGGAAGGAGGGGCCCTCGGAGGCTCGAGGTCCAGCGGGTCTGCCCCGCTCGTCCATCTGCGCTCCCGCGGGCGGCGACCTCGATCCGCGACTCCATCGAGCCGATCGATCGGGTCAGCCTCCCCTCCACGAGGCCTGTCCGTCCGTCCGCCCGATCGCCGAGCGACCATGCCCCAGCCAGCCGCGCCCTCGATCGCTCAGAGGAAAGCCCCAGCGCGAGCACGGGGGCATGCCCCGACGGCAGGCTGGCGGAGCCGGCGAGGGCGACTCCCCGGGCGGCGAGCCTCGCTCCACATCCCCTTCCGAGCTTCTCGGAATAGCCGAGCCATCCGCCGGCCGAGGCGATCTCGCACGAGACGGCCGCGCCGATTCCGGCATTCTCATCGCTCCATGCGCCGGCGCTGAGCGGCTTGCCTTGGAAAAGGAGGCCGCGCGCCGTGCGTTTCGGCGAGACTCGAACCGCAGATGTGAAGGGAACCGGAGCCTGCCATCGGCGGAGGGGATCATCCCATGGATCCGGACCCACGAGTCCTCCCGCCAGGGATCCGCCCCAGAGGACCGAGTGGTCGTTCAGACGGCAGGAGAGGCGCGCCTCGGGAGCAGCTCCGTACGCCGCGTCGCGGGCGGAGGCCGCCGAGGACCGGCTCGCCTGATGCCGCACGACGATCTCCAGGCGGAGCGGCGACCGCTCGCCGCGCAGGTGCGTCTGCGACGAGGTCATCGCAGATCCGGAGACTCGATGTGTCGATCGAATGAGCCACGATGCCCGCGTGTCCCCTGAGGAAGAGACCCGGAGGTAGGGTGCCCACTCCCTGAGCCGGCGCGGGTCGATCCCCGAGGCGCGAAGACGATCTCCCAGGCTCTCCGAACCGGGCCCGGCGACGCCGCTCAGGGCGTCGGTCTCCAGATCGAGGATGCCGGGCAGATCGTCGAGACGATCGGGATCCTGATCGCTGAGATCGATCCGCAGCTCCTCCTGCAATCCGATCCCGGTTTCGGAGTCAGTCGCCGGCGCCTCGCGTCGAAGATCGCCGGATCGGGCATGCGCGCGCGCGGGGCGAGCGCTCCAGCGTGCCGCGACGGCGAGGATGAGGACTCCGACGATGATGGCCCCGAGGAGCCGGATGAGGGCAGGACCTCCTGGTCTCACTGGAAGGAACAGCGCACGCCGACGCGCGGGCCGAGAGCGGTCGATGGCTCGATCCACAGATCGGTTCCGATCCGTCCGACCCGCATCTCGATCTCGGATCGCAGGGCGTTTCCCGGCCACACGACTTCCTGCCGCAGGGTGACCACCTGCAGGGGAGCGAAGGACGCCCGCCCGATCCATCCGGAGCCGTCTCTCGTGCGGAATCCGGCGGCCCCGGCGCGGATGCCGCCGCCGAGCCCCAGGTCGAGATCAAAAGAGGAGCGAGGAGGCGGGGCGGCCGCGTCCGGCCGGCCGAGGGCGACCCCCTCCCCCGCCAGACGGAGGACGGCGCGCTTCCAGCTCGCCCTGGCCTCGGCGCAAGCGGTCCATCCATGGCGCTTAGCCGGAAGATCCGCAAGAGCGTCGTCGTCCCAGAGGACCTCCCAACGCCGCGCGCCGATCGAGAATCTGCCGTGGTCAAGGACAAGACCGGCAACCGATTCACGGTAGACGTCCGCGAAGCGCAGGAAGTAGAGACCGCTCCGGAGGCCGCGCCTCCCGGTCCCGAACCGGATCTCGGCCCAGCTCCATCCGAGGTCGGGTATGGCGGCGGGGCTTCCGAATGCTGCGCAACCGGCGAAGCCCCTCCGCGGCCCGGCAGGATCCCAGAGCCAGTCCGATAGTCCGCCTCTGGCGGGCCCGGGGAGGCACTCGAAGGCCGCCGATGCGGCGCCTCCCCCGCATGCGAGGAGGAGGGAGAGCGGCACCGCGATCGAGACTCTCACGGCGCCACGGCCACCGCGACGCGATGGCGCTCGACGTCCCCGGACCCGCGCGCGATCTCGAGGACGGCCACATAGAGTCCGGGCGCGACAGCGCGATCCATCTCGTCCTTGCCGTTCCAGGTCGCGACGACCTGTCCCGCAGCCCAGAGATCCCGCAAGAGGCAGCGGATGGGGCGACCGCTCAGATCGAACAGGTCGAGCCTCACCTCGCCCGGTCGCGAGCCGACGCTCCCCTCGAAGGTGCAGACGGATTCTCCCGGGCGGACGGCGCGGGGGCGGACCGCGAAGGCCTCCCCGGCGAGGCGCGAGGCGGAGGCCTCGGAATCCCGGCCCGGGGTCGATCCGCCTGGCTCTCCGCAAGGAACCCAACAACCGGGCCCCTCCGGCAGGTCCGCCGCCAGGCGCTCGAGAGAGACGCCGCGCCCCGGGGCAGGGCCGGGCAACGCGATCTCGCAGACAAGGCCGTCGGAGCCGATCAGTCTGAGCGAATCGGAGATTCCGCCCCCCCGCCCGCCATTGCGCAATCGGGGCCAGGCGCCCTTGTGACTCCAGATCGTGGAGGGGGAGAGGTTCGGGAACTGCGTGCGCATCGCCGCCGAATCCTCGACGACCAACCCGATGCGGGTCTCCGCGTCGATCCGCCGCGGCGCAAGCTCGATGCGCCGGCCATGAGCATCGAGAACGAGGCCGGCGATGAGACGTCCGGCGGGGCCGTCCGCGCGAAGCTCGATCCACTCCGGCTGGCCGACCAGGGGAGAGGCGAGGATCTCGACGATGCGGACCGGGCCATGGCCGACACGGAGACGGAGCGAGTCGGAGTCGTTCTCGGGAACCTGATCGCGCTGGAGAATGCGGGCGAGCCAGGTCGCGCGGCCCGTGTCCGCCGGCGCGTCCAGCAGAAGCGTCTCCTCGGCCGAGCTACCCGGCTCCACGACCGAGGTCCAACCGACAAGAATCGAGCGCCTGCCTTCGATCACTTCCGTGAGAGGAGGAGTCCGCGTCTCGACACCTCGATTGTCCAGCAGAAGAGCGACGGTGATCCGATCCCCCGGACGCGGAAGCTCGGGGCTCGGCGTCGAGAAACGGACGGCCCAGTCATCGAGCGGACGGTTCGGCCGCCCGGGCGTCGGCTGCGCGACGGCGAAGTCGACGAGGTTGTCGTCGGTGTCGACACCATCGACCGCCCGCGCCAGGGAGCGCCCGGATCGCGCGAGCGGCGTCGGATGCGCCTCGTAGTACTCCGCGTGAAGGTGGTCCCCCCACCCCACGAGATCCAGGACGAAACCCTGCTTCACGAGCCGAAGCGCGTCGGGTCCGTTCTGGATGTTGAATTCAGCGGGCTCTCCGTCCCCCGGCCCATCGAGACCGATCCGATAGAGCCCCCCCGGCCGGATCCATCGATCAGCCCCGCCCCTCCAGATCACCTTCCAGTCATTCGCGCGGCCGCCGTTGCCCGCTTCGAGAGCGAGGTCCTCGAGCGACGCGGCGAAGGGGCCGGTGTTCGCGAGCTCGACGAATTCGCGCCCGCTGTCCGACCCTGCGGGGTCGTAGAGGATCTCGTTGATGACGATCGCGGGGGTCGCGGGCTTCCAAGCGAGAGCGAGAAGTGCAAGGCATATGTGAAGGCCGAGCATCGCCCGCCGCAGGGAGAACCGGCAGGCGACCCCGCGGGCGAGCATCGAAGAGGGATCCATGAGGTGGAATCCCGAGGCAATAGATGTGCCACGGGAGCGACAGGAAGCTGATCTTCGCGACTGGCGCCTACGTGCCTAGCCGGAGATCCTCACCGGACGATGGCCAGCTTCCGCACCCTCTGGCCGTCGTTGCACTGAAGGAGAACCCAGTAGATACCGGAGGGCAGGACCCTTCTCCCATCGTCGCGACAATCCCAAAGCAATGTGCTCATCCCTGCATCGGCATGCCCATCCAGCAGAGTCCTCACCCTGCGACCAGCCGCGTCGAGGACCGTGAGGCGAACTTCGCCTTCCCTTGGCAGGACGTAGCGGAAGGCCAACCTGGTCGACGCGGGATTGGGGCTGACAATCTCGATCGAAGGACTGGCCCAGGCGGATACCGAGCCCACGCCAGCCCAGGCTGACATGCTGACTTCAGGGCCGACCGCTGTTGTTGGCTCTGGCAGAATCAGGTTGCGCACCGAGACATCCTCCACGTAGTAGGCGCTTCCTGATGCGCCAACCATCTCCAGATAGGTGAGACCGGATATCGTCGCTGAGGCAGGCCGATGCACTCCGGCGCGCACCCCGTCGATGTAGATGGCGACCCTGTTTCCCCTGGTGTCGGCGGCGATTTCGATCTTGTGCCATTCGCGCGGTGCGACGGGCCCGAGATCGATCCATGAGTCGCCTTCCTGGTAATGCAGATGGCCACCCTCGTACTTCATGCTGATTCCGACCGTGGCACCGTCGATTATCCGGACTTCGCTTGCCCGGCCATGGCCGGTCTCATAGAAGTGATGGAACTGCACCGTGAAGGAACCCAGATGGTTCTGGAATCTCCTGATGCAGTCGCGATCGCTGCCGTCCATCCTTATGGCGGTTCTTCCCGACAAGACCCGATCCGAAGATGCTTCTGGGGCGCCGTAGACGGCCCACCATCCCAGCGGGCCCGCGGTGCCGTACTGCGGAGCCACCGCGTAGCCGATCGCACAGTCTCGCACTCCATGCGTAGTAGGGCATCCGAAGAACCACATCCTGACGGTGTCCGTGCCTAGGTCATCCTTGGCGATGAATGCGTTCTCCACTCGTCCACCGTCCCACGCACCTGACCTGCCCAGAAACATCACAGGGTTCTCCGCATACCTCTCCCAGTGGACCAGATCCGTGCTTGTGGCAAATCCAAGCTGGTGCATCAGTCCGCCGCGCCCATTGTAGCCCATGATGTACTTGCCCGCGGAAACCTCGACGACCTTCGGATTGGCTACCTGCAGGTAGTCCCACTCCCCTGGGCTGCCCGTGAGCAGCGCCCGACCCTCGTTCAGGGGAGTGAAGTGGATCCCGTCCTCCGACAACGCGCCGTATATGGCCCTCGCAGGCGGACCAACCTCGACAAACAGGCCATAGTCTCCCCGATCTCTCTTGAGCACGCTGACAATGGCGACGACCGCAGCGCTGTCGTCGATCCCTGCCCAGTCTCTGGCCCGCAGGAGAGGGTTCTCGGACCACTTCGTCCATCTCACTCCATCGAGGGATGTTGCGAGGCCGATGCCGGACTTTGCGCCATCGTAGCCGTCATAGTAGAGCCTGTAATCCAGGTCGCCGTTCTTGATTGCCCAGGCACTTCCGATGAAACCATCATCCCAGCTCCCGGATTCGCCAAGCCGCAAGACCGGGTTGTTGTCCTGGTCCTTGATCCAGTTGATGCCGTCCGTCGACACCGCCCTTCCGATCTGCCGCTTGATGTGGTCGCCAGACTCAAGGAACTGCGGATCATACTCGTTGCCGCGGTAGTACATCACGTACTGCCCATCGTCAGTGGCAAGCCGGCCCCGTCCGTCCAGCATGAGCATCGGATCCCGCAGGCCGTAGGAGTCCCACCCGACGAGCGATTTCGAGAGAATCGGATTCACATCGTGCTTGTTCCATGGCTTGCCACGCATTGTGCCGAACATCGTCGGATAGGATCGATTGCCTTCGAAGTCATCGAAGAAGAGAAAGACCTGCGGGGCGTTCGACGTGCTTTGCGCTCTATCATTCCCATAGTAGACGTAGATCGAGTGCTGCAGCCCCGCAGGAATGACTGGCACACTGATCCAGAAGGCGGCAGGAGCCCCTGAGACGCCACCCTCTACCCAGTGATCCAGGAGCGTCACTCCATCCGCATCTGTGAAGCGCACGCCGGCACGCTCCGCCGCCGCGAGTGGAATCAGGTCGCCCTGCAAACGAACCGCGTAGTCGGCCAAAGCGACCTCGCCGCTTCCGTTGTCGATCCTGATCTCTCGGCGAAAGGCCCAGGCGGCGTCAAGCCAGCCGGCCGCGGACCGCACCGCCCACGATGCTTGTGGTTTTGGGACGGCAGACCCCACGGGAGTGATTGCGTGCTCCGACGAGGCTTCCACGGAACCGGCCAGCATGGCGAGGAACGCCATCGCCATGAGCGCTGACGTCACCTGCAGGAAACCCGCCGTGCTCCGTCGCTCCATGCGTTCTGCCCTGCCGAAGTGAAGGGTCGCGCCTCAGCGCTGCCCAGTGATCGCAAACGCAGCCCTCCGGTTGCGAGCCCATGCCGACTCGCTGTGCCCTCGGTCCACTGGTCTCTCCTCCTCGTAGTTTACCACCGCGAGGCGACCGGCTGCCACACCGTAGCCCGTCAGGTATTCGACAACGGCGCGCGCCCGTTTCTCGCCCAGAGCCAGGTTGTACTCGACGCTGCCGCGCTCGTCGCAGTGCCCCTCCACGAGGAGGGTCAGATCCGTCCGCTCCGACAGAGTCCTGGCATGCCGAGAGAGAGTCGCCAGAGCATCCGGTCGCAACACGTACGTGTCGAAATCGAAGTAGACCTCCTCAAAGGAGACGGCCTCCACGCGCTCGGGAGCCGTGACCGGTTGGCGTGTTTCGGGCTGTTCGGCCCCGGCCGATGGGGCTTCCCTTGTGGGCCTCACAGTCTTCTTGCCACCACAGGAGAGGCAACAGGGCCATCGTCAGGGTCAGGCATGTCAGCACGACCGAGCTGAGTTTTCGCACACGAGCCTCTCATTGTGCTGCTTGCGATGAAGGGCATGGAACCGGACAACGGATCATGCGGGCCGACTCTGGCGACGATCGCGCTGCAGCAGCACCTGGGCGATCGCAGCTCTCAGCCCCTCGAGATTCTCCGACTTCGCCACGAAGGCACGAGCCGGTATGCGGTTCAGGTCGAACCGCAGGAGCCCTTCGCTGGCGGTGTGGATGATCACGGGGATCTCGGGGTAGAGCCTCGAGATCTCCCTGGCCGTGTCCAGGCCACCGAGCCCTGGCATGCGGAGGTCCAGGACTACGATGCCCGGCGATGCGGCGTTGCAGAGGTTCAGGGCCTCGAGGCCGCTGCCGGCCGTCAGAACGCGGTAGCCGCTCTTGCCTTCTGGGCGCGCATGGCCAGCCTGCACGCACTCGAGCAGACAAGGCGCTACTCGTTTTGGAAGCGATGGCTTGGCCAAGCGTCTCCCTCCGCGGACACCATCGGGCGGGTTTGCGCTCAGCTAGAGTTGCCCGGGCTGCGAGAGGTCCTCTATGGCCTCTATTCTCGTTTCCGGCGCAACAAGGTTCTGGCCCGATCCCACGGGGAGTCGATCTCGCTGATTATCGACGGGCACGAGTCCTCCGCCAGCTACCGGCGGCACTGTCCCGGCTGCTTGCAGCGCAAGATCACGATCGGGGGGCAGGAGCACGTTCAGTACTACCATCGTTCGGTCATGGCGCAGCTGCAGGTCGGCGAGGTGAGCTTCCTACTCGACATGGAACCCCAGCTGCCTCATGAGGATGAGGTTGCTGCTGCGCTGCGCCTGTTCCTGCGAGTGGCCGCCCGCCTTCCTCGCGCCTTCGACATCGTGCTGGTAGATGGCCTCTATGCGCGCGCCGAGTTCTTCCGGACCGCGATCGAGCGGGGCAAGGATGTGGTCGCTGTTCTGAAAGACGATCGACGGGATCTTCTCCAAGACGCCTTGTCTCTGTTCGCCGCGATCCCACCGATCCGAGAGCAGGAGGGCTCCACCGAGCGACTCATGTGGGATCTGGATGGCTTTACCTCGTGGGAGGCAATGAAGCGCCCGGTGCGTGTCGTTCGTAGCCTGGAGACAACAACCTGGCACGCACAGGCCAACGGATGCCTCCAAACCCGGGTAGCCGACTGGGTCTGGGTCACTACCCTGTCCCCGTCACGGGTCGCCACCCCTCGGCTTGTAGCTCTCGCGCATCGCCGCTGGGCCATCGAGAACGAGGGCTTCAACGAGCTCGTCGAGCACTGGCACGCTGATCACCTGTTCCATCACCACCCTAAGGCGGTTCAGGTCTTCTGGCTCATGGTCATGATGGCTCATAACCTCTTCCACGCCTTCGTCAGCAGGCAGATCAAACCCGCATTGCGAGTCCGGCACACGTGTCTGCATTGGGCAAGCCTCATCGCTGCGGATCTGCACCACTGCGCTCCTGTTGAGCCTTGGCCCCTGCCACCGTGAAATCGCCGCCCCACCAGTCTCTCCTACCCTGAAACTGCCCGCTTCGAGTTGGCCCCATCGCCACCTCGCAGGCTCGACCCACCTCCCGAACGCCAATCTCCGTCCCACACGCACTACGAAACAGCCCTGCCCACCCAAGATACCCCGGCGACCCAACCATCCGACTGCTCCCACGTCAGCTTCAGAGCACTGCCAACCCTCCGCCAGCAGCTTCTGCGGAATCGCTGCCGCGAGCACTTCTCCCCCGCATACCTGCGCCCGAATGGGGTACAATTGCCCCGGCAAGGAGAATCCCCATCCGCGGATCCAGGAGGTAAACCATGAGATCGCTTCCAGTGCTTTCCGTTCTTGTTTCAATCGTGCTTCTGCCCGCCACGGTTGCCGCCGCGACCTATGTCGTGAATCCCGAGGGTTCAGGCGACTACGCTACGATCCAGGCTGCGGTGGACGCAGCCAATCACGGGGATACGATCGAGTTGACCAACGGGGTGTTCACGGGTGTCGGCAACCGTGACATCGACTACCTGGGGAAATCGATCACCATACGGTCCCAGGGGGGAATCGCACACGCATGTGTTGTGGACTGCCAGAGTCAAGGTCGTGGTTTCATCTTCCAATCGGGCGAGGGACCCCTCGCCATACTGGAGCGACTGATGGTCAGAAACGGTCGCGCCGCGGAGTACGGAGGCGGAGTCTACATACTGGATGGATCTGATCCCACATTGATCGACTGCGTGTTCGCGGACAACTGGTCCGGCTACGCCGGCGGCGGAGTCGCCTGCATGTCCTACTGCGCGCCTCTGGTGTCTGGCTGCCTGTTCATTGAAAACACCGCCGATAACGCGACAGGAACAGGACACGGGGGTGGTATGCACTGCGGCAACTACTCGTACGCCACCCTACGCGACTGCCTCTTCGCCGGCAACTCGGCCACATGGAGAGGCGGGGGTTTTCACTGTCACAACTACTCCAACGCATCGCTGGAGAACTGCACATTCTACGGCAACCGGTGTGTCGCAGGGGGCGGGATCGGCCTCAGGAATGTCGCTTCCGTATCTATCTCCAATACGATCGTAGCGTTCAGCGGTGAGGGATCCGGCGTTCATTGCGAACCGGGGACAAGCGCCATGCTCGATTGCTGCGCCGTCTATGGGAATGCCGGCGGCGACTGGGTCGGCTGCATTGCGGAACAGCTTGGTCTGCGGGGGAACATTCATGCCGATCCCCTATTCTGCGATCCCGCAGGCGGCGACTACTCTCTCAACGGCAACTCCCCGTGCGCGCCCGGGAACAACCCTGGCTGCGGCCTGATCGGCGCATTGGGCGTGGGTTGCGGCCCTACCGCCACCCGGCGGGTCACCTGGGGAGAGGTCAAGGCGGCATTTCGCTAGTCGCCACGGCAGCCGGCAGCCCCTACTATCTGGGCATTGTCGAGGGGATGATCGGATGAAGTGGGACTACTATCGCTTTCTTTCCAGACTGGGGCCTGTCGCCCTGAGCCAAGGGATGCCCTACGCGCGTTGCGTCGAGTATCCCGAGGTCGTAAGGCGCCTTCGCCTCGCTTCCGACGATAGGGTCCTCGACATCGGCAGCAGATACTCACCCTTCCCGGCATTGCTCGCAATGCGCCACGGTTGCTCCGTCACGGCTGTCGACCCGGAACCGAACTTCGAGAAGAAGCAGATGGCGATGATGCGGAAGGTGCCGCACGCCCTGAAGCTCGCCCATGAGGGGAAGCTCTCCTTTCATACCCGCGATGCCGGAGAGCTTCCGTTCCCGGATGGGCACTTCACGAAGATCGCGGCGATCAGCGTGTTGGAGCACATCGTCGACGAAGGCCCCGTCATGCGAGAGCTAGCTCGCCTGCTCGCGAAGAACGGTCTGCTCGCGATCTCCGTCCCCTATGACCCCTACCGGGACGAACCCAAGTACTACCGCCGGAAGGTCTATGTGACGGGCCAGCATGAGTCTGAGGAGTTCTACCAGCGCTACTACAACGACGACAACCTGCGGAGTCGGCTTGTGGAGCCGAGCGGTCTCCGATTGCTCAGCACGGACTACTTCGGAGAACCGGGATTCAATGCGCACAATCTGCTCTATGGGAATCAGCGAATCCCGTGGTATGTCCGGCGCGTCCTCTTCCAGCCCCTCGCCCCTTTCCTCGCGCCTCTGCTGATCAGGAAGCTCGAGCCGCGGCAGTTCAGGCACAAGACCAAGATGTACACCTGCGACATCGCGATCCTGATTCTGACCAAGTGACAGCCGCGTGAGCGCGGTGGGGCGCTCAAACGCGCGCCCCGATTCTATTCCAGCGGTTACGCCAGCCCTCTCCTCCTTCGCAGGAACCACTCCACGGAGAGGACGAGGATGAAGGCGAGGAAGACGGCGAGCTGATTCCACATCTCGATCTCGCGGACGCGGCCGACCTTGCGGATCGTGCCGGGAAGCCGGGCCAGCAAGGCGGCCAAGCCATCCTCGTCGACGGCCGTCCCGCCGCTCGCGCGCGCGATTTGATCGAGCGTCCCGGGATCGGAGCGGAGACGGACATGCTCGGGCCCGTTCTGATCGACCCAGAAAGCCGACTCGATGCGGCCGAGCTGCCGCAGGCCGTCGGCGCTCACGGCCTCCGCAGTGAATCGATAGGCTCCCGGCTGAAGCGGGTCGACCTTCCCGGCGAATGTCCCCTCGAGGCCCTTCGGCCGCAGATCGACGACCCGCGCCCGGGTGGGATGGGCGGACGAGTCTCCGACTCCGCCGCTCGCATCGGAAGCGGGCACAACCCGGATCGTGACCCTCGCGTCGGGAACGGGGGCGTATCGCTCGTCCCAGACGCGCGCCGCGAATTCGGGCGCTTCCCCATTCTGGAACACGCCCCGCGCCGGCTCGGCGAGGAATCGATCACGCAGGGTCGGCTCCGCGAGCCAGCGAATGAGGCGGAGCGCGAACTGCCCGAAGAGATCCGCTTCTCCCCCCGCCGCCGTGCCGCTCGGAAGGAATCCCCATCTCCAGAAATCGTGCGAGGCGAGCAACGCGACCTTGCCTTGGCCGGCGAAGCCCGCGACGAGCGCGGGCTCCCCGCCCTTGGCGGCGGCGAACTCGAGGAGAGTGACGCCGCCGGCCCTGGTGCGCACGCGATCGGGACTCGGCCAAACCGGCGGCAAGGAGGACCAGACAGCCTCGGCCCGCGCGGGACTCTCCTCCACAGCCGTGATCGGATGGGTCAGGCCGGCCGTCGTGAGCCTCGCGGCGAGCGGCCGCTCCTGATCGATTCCCGGAATGACGTCCGCCGGCAGGAGGGGTTCCAGAGGCGTCCCACGAAGGCGGGCGAGGCCCGCCCGTCCACCCAGGACGAGGAGACCGCCGCCCTGCTCCACGTATCGGGCCAGGGCCGCGTGGAATCCCGCGCCAAGCGCCGACGCGGGAGCGTCGCCCAGAACCACGGCCGCGTAGTCGCGCAGATCTCCGATCTGCGGCGGTGGCGCTCCTGGGCGATCGGGCAGCCAGCGGCCCGCGCGATCGGCGAGAAGAAACCGATAGCCGAAGGTGCTGTCCGAGGCCAGAACCCGCCTCAGGAACGCGTGGTCCCAGTCGAGGCGCCCCTCGAGGAGCAAGACGCGGGTCTTGCGCTCGAGAACGCGCAGAGCGACCGATCGACTGTCGTTCTCGGGGATCGCGTCCTGCGCGCCGACAAGACGGACATCCCACTTGCGCAGCCCCGGCGCCTGCGGGCGCACATCGAGGCGAACCGACTGCTCCAGATCCTCGCCTCTGCCGACCGTGACCCGCCCGGTCGCGAGGACCTTTCCTTGATCGACCACCTCCAGATCGAGGGCGCGACCGTCCTGGCCAGTGCTCGCGATCTCGACCTCGACGGGGACCGGCTCGCCCGAGAAAGCGACGGCGTTCGTTCTGATCCTGAGAACGCGCACATCCGGCGCGCCGAGCGATCCGCCGATCATCACCGGGAAAACGGGTACTCCCGCGTTGCGCGCGGCTCCCACAGGATCGGATCCGACCGTGTTCATCCCGTCGCTGAGCAGGATCGCGCCGCCAAGCGGACGGCCGCCCTCCCTCGAGGCGAGCGCATCGAGAGCATCCCCGATCGCCGTGTTCCCCGCGCTCCTTGCCGGCGCATCCCTCTCACGCGGGGCGAGAGCGGAATCGAAGGCGTACTGGTCGACGCGGAAGTCGGAGCCGAGGCGATCGGCGATCTCGCGCGCGAGGTCCCGCGCGCGCTCCGCCCTGCTCCCTGCGGCCGGCCCGGAGCCGGGCAGAGCCATGCTTGCGGAGCCGTCGATGAGCAGAGCGATCCGCGGTTTGCCGGGGTCGGGAAGCACGATCGTGAGCACCGGCTCTGCGAGAGCGAAGAGGACGATCAGGATCGCGAGCCCGCGGAGAATCTGGAGGACGGTGCGCGACGGGCGCTCGAGCGGCGCCACGGTGCGGTAGTAGGCCCAGACGGCGAGAGCTACCCCCACCGGCACCAGTAGGAGCCAGAGGTTGCGCTGCGGAGACAGGAACTCGAGCGATAGCTGCTGCATCGTGCCGATCCTCCGCCCCTACACCCCGGGCGAACCCGAGGGTTCCTCGCGCTGCGACAGGGGCTTCAGGAAGCCGGGTTCATCGGATCGTGGACCGCGCATCATCGTTCCTCCTCGACTCCCTCGTGATCCCCGCGAGAGGCAGCGCTCTCTCCCGGACCGGGCCTCGCGAGCTTCAGCCCCCACTTGCGCCAGTCTCCATGGCCGCTCGCCGCCGGGCGCCTGATGTTCGCCCAGCCGATCATCAGGACCTGGATCGCCCCCGCGATGAAGAGGATCGTGATGCCCCGCTCGACGAGCCGGAGCGAGTCCCGCTCCCACCCGCTGATCGGTCCGTAGAGCAGAAGAACCGTCCCCGCGCCGAGAGCCACGCCGGTCGCCCGGCCGAACGGCGTCGGACGGATCCAGACCCTCCCCATCAGGAAATACAGGGCGAGGCAGCCGAAGAGAAGGAGGCCGTAGCGGACCAGCGCGGCCGCCACCGTCCCCGAGCCGACGCGACCGCAGCTCCAGAGGCTCATGAACACGACAACCTGGAAGAGGATGTCGCCGAACGGATCGAGGATGAAGCCGAGCCTCGTCTCCTCGTGGCGGCGGCGCGCGATAATCCCATCGGCGACGTCGGAGAAGGCGATCGCCAGATACGCGACCAGGGCGGCCGTCCATCGTCCCTGCAGGATCAGCGCCGAGAGGAGCGGCAGGGTCGAGATCCTGGCCAGCGTGATCAGATTCGCCGCGCCGAGGCGATGGACCGGCTCTCCCGAGAGGGTCGAAAGGAACCCGATGTTGAGCAGGAGAAGCCCGGTCGCGGCGGCGATCCAGACCCCGGTGACCAGAAGGAGAGGAAGGAGTCCCTCCATTCCAAGGGGGAGCGTCACGCAGATCGCCGCGGCCCAGGCGAGCCCCGTGATCAGGAATCCCGTCCGGACGACGTCCCGCATCCCCTCGGGGTTCTGATGGAAGCCGACCCGGCCTCGTTCCCAGACGAAGTGCGTGAGTTGCGCGACTCCGAGATGCCCGAGGATCCGCTCGAGGGCCGTCCGTTCGCGCCGCTCCTTCAAGGTCCTCCGTCAGGCCGTCCGGGTCTCAGCGACGCCGCGGGCGCGCAGGGCCGCCTGCGCCGCCGCGAGCCTCGCGATCGGCACGCGAAACGGCGAGCAACTCACGTAGTCGAGGCCGACCCGCGAGAAGAAGTCGACCGAGGCGGGATCGCCTCCATGTTCCCCGCAGATTCCGACCTTCAGACCCGGCCGTGCGGCGCGCCCCCTCTCCGTCGCCATGGCGACGAGCTGGCCGACGCCGGCCTGATCGATGCTGACGAACGGATCCCTGTCGAGGACGCCGAGCTCGAGATACTCGCGGAGGAACTTTCCCGCGTCGTCGCGGGAGTAGCCGTATGTCATCTGCGTCAGATCGTTCGTCCCGAAGGAGAAGAACTCGGCCTCCCTCGCGACTTCCGAGGCGGTCAGGGCCGCGCGGGGGACCTCGACCATGGTGCCGACGAGATAGTCGACCTCGACCCCTTCGCGCTCCTGCACCGCCTGGGCGGTCTCTCTGACGATCGCGGCCTGGTGCAGGAACTCGCGCACATCCCCAACCAACGGGATCATGATCTCCGGATGCGCCGCGACTCCTTCCTTCCGGAGGCGGCAGGAGGCTTCCATGATGGCGCGCGTCTGCATGGCCGTGATCTCGGGATAGGCGATTCCCAGCCTGCAGCCTCGATGCCCCAGCATCGGGTTGAACTCGTGAAGCTCCTCGACGTGCTTCAGGAGCGTTCTCTTCCTCTCCAGCTCCGGGCCGGATTCCTTTCTCTCCTCCATCCGCGCGATCTCGACCAGAAGCTCCTCCCGCCTCGGCAGGAACTCGTGCAGGGGAGGATCCAGCGTGCGGATCGTGACGGGCAGGCCTTCCATAGCCTTGAGCAGGCCGTAGAAGTCGTCGCGCTGCAAGGGGAGGATCTTCGCCAGCGCCTCATCGAGCTTCCTCTGAGGCTCCTCGAGCTCCTTTCTCGTCGCGGCGAGCTTCGTCTGGGTCTCCGCCTTCGCGGATCCGGCCTCGGAGACTTCCTTCTCGAGGCGGCGCATTTCCGCCTGCAATCGCTTCGCGATCGGCGCGAAGAGGATCATCTGCTGCACGTGAGGGAGACGCTCGGTCGCGAAGAACATGTGCTCCGTTCTGCAGAGCCCGATTCCCTGCGCTCCGAACTTGCGCGCCTGCTGGGCGTCCCGCGGGATGTCGGCGTTCGCCCTCACGGCGAGCTTCCGCGTCTGATCCGCCCATTCCATGAAAACCCGGAACTCGTCGGCGACCTCCGCCTCCAGAGTCGGCACCGCGCCGTCGAGCACCTCGCCGGTGGAACCGTTCAGACTGATCGTGTCCCCCCTCCCGAGCCGGCGCGTTCCGATTTCGAGAGATCCGGCTTCCTCATCCATGCGCAGCGCGGAGCAGCCGGCGACGCAGCACTTCCCCATGCCGCGCGCGACCACCGCCGCGTGGCTCGTCATCCCTCCGGTCGCCGTCAGGATTCCCGCCGCGGCGTCCATCCCATGGATGTCGTCCGGATTGGTCTCCGACCGGACGAGGATGACCTTCTCGCCCCGCCTCTGGGCCTCGACCGCCTCCTCGGAGGTGAAGACGATCGATCCGACGGCCGCTCCGGGCGAGGCAGCCAGCCCGCGCGCGAGAACCACAACCTTCGCCGACGGGTCGATGCGCGGGTGGAGGAGCTGGTCGAGCTGCGCCGGCTCGACGCGCATGAGGGCCTCCTCCTTCGTGATCAGACCTTCCCGGACCATGTCGACGGCGATGCGAACCGCGGCCTGCGCCGTCCTCTGGCCCCGCCGGGTCTGAAGCATGTAGAGCTTCCCTTCCTCGACGGTGAACTCGAAGTCCTGGACGTCGCGGTAGTGCTTCTCCAGGTGGTCGGTGAACCTGCGAAGCTGGGCGTAGCTCTCCGGAAGCTGCTCCTCGAGCGTGCGGATCGGCTCCGGGGTGCGGATCCCGGCGACGACATCCTCCCCCTGGGCGTTCATCAGATACTCGCCGTAGAACTCGGCCGCCCCGGTCGCCGGATCGCGCGTGAAGCCTACGCCTGTCGCCGAGCGCGGGCCCATGTTTCCGAAAACCATCGCCTGAACGTTCACCGCCGTCCCCAGATCGTCGGGGATGCCGTTCTGCTTGCGGTAGAAGACGGCCCGGTCGTTGTTCCAGGAGCGGAAGACGGCGTCGCGCGCCATGTCGAGCTGCTTGCGGGGATCCTGAGGGAAGTCGTCTCTGGTCCGCTCACGGATCAGCCCCTTGAAGAGGCCCGCGACTTCCTCGAGACGGCCGGCCGACAGATCGAGGTCGATCTTGGCGCCCTTCTCTTCCTTGAAGCGCGCGAGGAGATGCTCGAAGGCGTCCTTCTCGACTCCCAGCACGACGCTTCCGAACATCTGGAGAAACCGGCGGTACGAGTCGAAGGCGAACCTCCTGTTCCCGGTTCTGGCGGCCAGCCCCTCGACTGATCGATCATTGAGGCCGAGGTTCAGGATCGTGTCCATCATCCCGGGCATGGAGAACTTGGCGCCCGAACGGACCGAGATGAGCAGCGGATTCTCGGGATCGCCCAGCCCGCGGCCCAGCAGCCCCTCGAGCCACCTGAGCGCGGCCTCCTGCTGCTCCGCCACCTCGGGGGGGAGCTTGCCTCTCCCCGCGGCGTAGAGCCCGCAGGCGGTCGTGACGATCGTGAAGCCGGGAGGCACGGGAAGGTCGGCCGCAGTCATCTCCGCGAGCCCCGCTCCTTTGCCGCCGAGCAGGTCGCGCATCTCTCCGCTACCCTCGGTTGCGCCGCCGCCGAATCGGTACACGTACTTGTCTGTCATGATTGTCCCCTGTTGCCGACTGACATTGCCTGCTGGTCTTCGTGGGATTCAGGGCGATCCGCCCATCTTAGACGGTTTGGGTCGCGATTGGGAACGCGACACAGCTCATCCGCGCGGACGCGCCAAGCGAGCCTCTGAGATGTGGTCAACCCGCTCTAGCGGACCACGATGAAGTAGCCCTGGGCCTCCTCCTTGCTCGCGGGAGTCGTGATGTGGTAGATGTAGACGCCGCTCGCAACCTTCTCGCCGCGATGGTTCCGCAGGTCCCAGGACTCCCTGCTCGACGATTCGCCGAATGCGCCCGCGCCGTGCTCGAGGGTCCGCAGGTGGTCTCCGGCAGTAGTGAAGAGCTTGATCGTCGCCCGCCCGGGGAGGTTCATGAAGTCGACATGCTCGCCGAGCTGCGCATCCCAGGGCACGCGCCCCGCCTCGTAGGGGTTCGGGACGACAATCACTCTGTCGAGCAGGGGTGGCGCGCTCCAGGCGGAAGGATGGGCCTCCACGGGGGTCGGATCCCCCAGCGGCTCCACGCGGAAGAAGCCGGCCCGGATCGACTCGGGGTCGTTGCCGACATCGAAGATCGATCCGTTGAGGTAGACCAGCTTGTAGTCGACGATGCTGTAATAGAAGGGCAATCCGTTGTGCGGTCCCGGTAGAGGCTCATCCAGATTGCCTCCGCGGGCGATCATCGAGTCGGGGTCGACGAACGACCGCTCGAGACCAACGAAGCTCCAGGTCGAGTCTCCAAAGCCGTACCTGCGGAGCAGAACGGCGTGCTCCGGGAAGGGCGTCGGGCTCCGATAGACCATGTAGCCGCCGAAGCATTCCGGGTTGGTCCCGGACGGAGCGCAGAATCCCGCCCGATAGGTGCGGACGGAGCCGTCGGCGAGGCCGACGAAGACGCGCCGGCCCAGGTCGCCGACCGCGCGGCCGTAAGCCCGCCCTTCCCTCACCAGGTCCCTGCTCCGGTATGGCTTCCCGTCCTCCCCATCGAAGACCTGGAAAAAACCCTCGCCGTCGAGCGCGTAGGCGAGCGCTCCGTCGGGATCCCTGACTCCGATGACCGGACTCTCGATCCGATCGAGCTGGACATCGAAGGTCTCCTTCCAACTCCGAGTCTCCCAGCCCTTCAGATTGCCCAGAGCGTCCGCGGAGAACATGCGGGAATGATCCCTGCAGAAGCGAATCGCGGTGACCGCGCCCTGGTGCGCGTCGATCCGGCGATCGATCGTCCACTGGTTCTGCAGGAAGCGGTAGATCCTGATGACGCCGTTTCCGTCTCCGGTCGCGATCGTCGCCCCGTCGCTGGTGCCGTCCAGGGTCACGACCGGCTCCGCGTCAATCGCCACGCTCGGGGTTCCGGGCGCGAGCCATATCCTGAGCTTCCGATCCTCCCCGCCGCTCGCGAATCTCTGATCGCGAGTGTTGTTCCCCGCTCCGTAGAAGCGGACCTTCCGGCAGCGTCCTTCGTGGCCCGTGTAGACCTCCGGCGTCGTTCCCACCGTCAGATTCCAGAAGGCGATCCTTCCGTCCCTCATCCCGCCCACAAGGAGCTGATCGCTGGGGTGCACGTCGAGATCGAGGAGGGAATCGGGCGGCGCGCCAAGCGTGGCATGGACGACTCCGGTCAGAGCGTTCCAGATGAAGATCCGGTCATCCCCTTCATAGACGCCGCAGACGTTGTCTCCGTTGTACATCGCCCGCAACAGCCGGAGGGGCCGGCCGGACACGGGTCCTGCCAGCGTCTTCAGGGAGTCGAGCACCGTGTTTCCGAGGAAGTACGGGTCCTTCCCCTCGAGCGGGGTCCAGCTCCAGCTGATCTTGCGGTCATCGAGGACGGGCGGGCCGGAGAAGGACGCTCTCTGCGCGCCCGCCATGCAGGCGATCAGGACCAACGGCATGCAAGCCACGACGAACCCTCGTGCAACAGACGTCATCCCCACTCCTCCCCACATCGCCGGGGCTTCCTAGTAGTCCTGGCCCTTGATGAGCCAGTTGATCGCCGCGGTTCCAGCGTCTACGGCCGGTCCTTCATAGAACGGGTAAGGCTGGAACAGGAAGAGGACCACCCTTCCCTGCGCATTGCCGCGAAGGGTATCGACCTGCGTCGACTCGTACCGCTGCGCGATGACAGAGCCGCCCCAGTAGGAAGGCGGCCCGCCGATCCAGTTGTAGGTCTCGCTCGTATAGAGAGTGTCCAGGCCGGCCTCGGGGTAGAACGGGGAGTACCGGCGGTCGAAGAGGATCCCCTCGTAGTCGCGCAGTCCCCCCGTGGGGGGCTTGGGGGTCATCTCACAGCCGGAGAGCACCTCCCCGTTGAATTTCGCCGGGTCGATGTACAGATCGGGGTAGGCGGGGTTTCTGGACACGCACCGCGTCAGGCCGTCGCGCCAGGACTGGTGATCGTTCGGGGGGGAGTTGGTGCAGTCGAGAGGATCGATCCCGACCACCATGTTCCGGACGTGCAGGAACCGCCAGATGAAGGAGGTCTCGGTGAAGTTCGCGTTCGATACCCCGGCCTGCGGCGGTAGCTTGGGGTAGTCTCCCCCGGCCGCCCCTTGCACGCGGCTGATGATCGCCGAGATCGGGCGCCCCCCGAATAGGAAGAGCTTCCCCCCGGCGGCAAGGTAGGAGGACAGCATCCTCTTGTCGTCTCCGGACTGGCCCGACGCCGCCTCGCGTTCATGGAACCAGATCCCGCTCGTCTCGCCGCCGGCGAAGTTGAAGCTCCAGAGGATCGTCGAGTAGAGCGCCATGTCGCTCAACTTCAGAGCCCGGTTCACCGTCGGGTTGAGCCCCTCGTTGTATTGACCCCTCGGCGCGTACATGCTTCGCACATCAAGCTCGCCGCCGGTGAAGTCCCGTATGCGGCCGATGAACTTGTCGATGAAGGCGTCGTGGACCGCGTCCTGGTTCACCGGACCGAGACCGTATGCCACCTTCGCGTCGTCGACCAGAAGCGCGGGACGGGAGAAGGTGAAGGCGACGACCGTCATGACGATCGTGCACAGCCTCTCCGAGCTTCTCAAACCCCCGGCATCCATCATGCGGATGTAGAAGACGTGCTGCTGGCCGCTCTCGGTCGCCGGGAAGATGAGCGGCGTGACGACGCCCGTGTACTTCCCCCACCCTATCCAGCCGCCGATTCCCCTGGGATCGCGGTACCTGTCATCCTGCGGGTCCGGCACATCCATCCCGTAGTTCACATCCCCGGCCTTGCTTCCGTAGTAGTCCGCGTCTCCCGACCATCGGAACCGGACCGGAGTGTCGCTGGGAACCTCGATGTACCAGACCTCGCCGTCCCTGGGGAACACGTGCCTACCGAGCGAACGCTCCGTCACGGTCACATAGGGTTGGCTGCGGATGTCCTGGACATGGAAGATGATCCAGTTCTCGCCGCGCTCGAGCACCGGTTCGACCGCCCCGGCCTCGTCGACGGCGCGGATCGAGAAGACGAAGACCTCGCTCGATTGGGTGAGGGGAAGGTCCCTCAGGAGAAGCTCCCTCTGCTCGCCGCTGACGCGGATCCATCGAGTCTTGTCCCCGGCCCTCAGGGTGTCCAGGAAGGCGTTGGGCCTGAGCAGGAGCGAGTCGACGATGGCCGCGTCTTCGATGAACCCGGAGGCCAGCTTGATCAGCTTGTACTCGTAGTGGGCGGGCGTCTTCTCGGGGGCGGAGCTGTCGAGATCCTCCCCCTCCCACTCGACGTTGAACGTGCGCACCAGGTTCCCCGACGCGGCCGCCAGCCTCGGGAACGTGATCCTCGTCAGAGGGGCGATCGTCCGGGCGTTGAACTGCCTCTTGTCGATGGAGCTGACGGCATACTCGTTGTCGACGGCGCGGATGTAGAAGGTGTGCCAGTCCGAGAACGTCTGGGCGACATCCCTGGGGTCCTTTTGCCCGGCAGGGAATCTCAGAAGGGCGCCGAAAGCGGTCGTGTCGGTCCAGGCCGCCTCGGTCGTCGTGTCGTCGGTCGCGTACTGGAAGCGGATCACCATGCCATCCTGATCCGCTCCCCGCCACTGGAAGTTGACCTTGTAGTCCACGCCCGCTGAGTCGGCGGTTGCGGCGCCGGCGGTGATCCTGACCAGAGGGCGGATGTTCGGCACGCGCGTGCCGGTCTCCTGGTCATCGGGGATGAGCAGACACCCCGCGCACGCCAGAAGAATCGGGACCAACAGCCATCGCTGCTTCATGGGAGGATCTCCTCTGTACCGACCCCGTGACCGCGTCAATCAGGAATCACTCGGAAGCGGACTTCGCGCCGATTCGCCCTGCCCCCCCGCGTGTCCCCTCCGGCCTGGGCGTTGTCCTTCGCCTCGACGAAGAGCTTGTAGTCTCCGACGATGAACTCCCTCTGTCCGCCCCGCGGCTTCGCGTTCGTGATGTCGTAGGCCACATCGGGGTTCAGCACCTGCTCGAAGGAGTTGGAGGCCTCCCGCTCCAGCGGAGTCTCGAAGCGGATGCCGTAGCCGATCTTCTCGGCGGGATCGCCATCGGGGTTCTCCACCAGGAAGCGGCAGGCGAGGCCTTGCGCCAGATCCGAGAGGCGGAACACATCGCCGTTGCGGGGCGTCTGGCTGAAGCCGTCGCGTTCCAGCACGAAGACCGGCTTCAGGTTCACCGAGAAGCGGAGGCTGTCCGGAGTCCCTTCCAGCCGGTCCAGCCGGTCGACCGCGCGGACCATCATGATGTAGTCGCCCGTTCTCAGGCCCGAGAGTTCGATGGGCGCTCCTCCACCCTCGTACTCCAACCAGGACGAGAAGACTGCCCCCGACCCCGATCGCCATTCCATCGAGGCGACCGACGAGTCGCCGTCGATCGGGTCCGGATCGAAGGCGGTCGCGGTCGTTGAGAGGCTCGGCAGATCATCGTTCAGTCTCCCCAACGGCAAGGTATCTCCCGAAAAGAAGGTCTGTCCCCTCGACGTGAAACAGGTGCGCTCATAGTCGCTTCCTGGCGAGGCGCATCTCTGGATCCGCGTGATAGGGTCTCGATTCCAGACGAAGGACCGAGTGATGGCGCCGCTTCCCGTCAGGCCGCCGTCGTCCATCGCCTTGACCTGCATCACATAGACATTCCCCTTCGGGATTCTCAGGAAGAAGTCGGGGGGATACTCCGCCGCGGTGTCGGCGAGGCTCCCGCCGGGCGGCAGGTAGCCGGACTCTACCGGCAGCATGCGGTGGAAGTAGCGGTCGACACGCCCCACCTGGATGATCCGCCCGTCCGGCGCCACGGCCACATCGCCGTCGCTCCCGTCCCACGCGAACCTCACGCCCCACCCCGTCGGGATCGTGTCGGTGGGAGAGTTCTGGTTCTCCGAGGTCAGGCCCTTCGTCGCCCCGGAGATCGGCTCATAGGCGATCGCTCGAAGCCAGTCGACCTCGGGCGCGACGTTGTTTCGGGATCCGAAGAAAATCCACGCGGGCGTCGGATCGACCCTACCCTCGTTGTCGACAGCGCGGACGTAGAACCGATGGCCGAGAACCTCCCTCGTCTCCTCCACTCGGAAGACGACAAGGCTGTCGCTTCTGGCCGTCCTCCGCCAGAGGATCTCTTCGCCGGGGAGGGAGTCGGTGACTGCGACATCGAACTGTGAAACGGTCCCGTCCCGGTCCACGCCGGCCCAGTGCAGGGCCACCCGATAGAAGGCGGTCTGGCTGTCCCCCGGAGCGGACGTCAGAAAGGTCTCCGGCGCCAGATTCCGGTCGATCGGAACCGTGGATTGCTCGCGGCAGCCGCCAAGAAGACCCCAGAGCGAGGCGAGGACCACGCCCATCGAAAGGCCGAACTGGATCGTCTGAACTATTCGAGCGCCGGTAGGCACACGGCGAGCGGACATACCACCCCCAAGCCCCAAGACCAACCCCCTGCCGATGCCCATGGTAGGGCCCTCCGGGAAGGGGTGTCAACCCCGGCCCTGGCCGGTTCTTCAGGGGCCTCGGCGGCCGGCGGAATCGAGGAGAAGGCACCCCAGCCCGTTCATGGTGGCGTGCAGGAAGTCGGTGGGCAGCAGGGGGCGGCCCAGACTCCTCGGATCCGGGCCACCGAAGCTCCCGTCCTGATTCTGGCGCTCCACGAGCACCCGGATCCCCTCTTCGTAAGCCCAGCCATCCGCGAGGCCCGCCGAGGCCATGCAGATCAGTATCTCCGAGAGGATGTCGAGATTGTTCACGGAGCCGTAAACGATCGCGAAGAAAGAGAGGGCGCGGCTGAGGAAGCGTTCCTCCCCTTCCGAGAAACCCGTGAGAGGGAGGGCGCCATAGTCGGTGTGGGCGAAGATCTCGTGCGTCAGGTAGTAGATCTCCGCGAGCGTGAGATCGGCCTCGGCCGGTCGGCCCGCGATCATCCCCTTCCTGCGCAGTTGCGCGGCATCGAGACCGAGATCGATCCCGGCCGCCGGGAGGTAAACCGCGTGAAGAACCTGGAGGGACGGAGGGAGCCGATCCACATCCGCCCTCAGGCGATCGAGGTTGGCGTCCAGGGCCGATCCGAACGGGGCCGGATCGAGGCCGTGGTCGCGGCACCGCTTGGCGAGCACGGCCATCTCCGTGAAACAGAGGGCTCCGTCCTCTCCCGTCAGAACCTCGCGGAGCTTCTCGGCGTCGAGCGCCTGCGCAAGGCGGCCCCTGATCTGCTGATCCAGTTCGCTTTTCCGGGAGGACTCCCCTCGCGCCGCGAGCCAGAGGCGGTGGCGGGCCTCGATCTCCATGGCGAAGAGGCGGAAAGAGGTGGCCCCATAGAGAAAGGGCGCGACTTGCACGCCGTCGAGCCAGGCGGAAGCGCGGGCGATCGCGGAGCCGACGGCGGCCTCCCTCGGATCGGCGGCCGACTTGCCGGCCGCGGCCAGAAAGAGAACCGCGAAGATCATCGCCCCCGCTCGACCACATCCTGTCATGAGTCGCGACGCTAGATGCCCCGCGCCAGATTGTCAACGCGCGACCAGCCGCAGAGAGGCCCCCGGCTTTCGCCGGAGGCCTCCGCGGATCCGAGCCCTCGATAGGGCGCGATTCCTACTTCACGTAGAGCAGCTTCTTGGTGGAAGCCCAGGAACCCACCTTCATCTGGCTCCAGTAGACGCCCGAGCCGACCCGGTGACCCTGGTCGTTCGTGCCGTCCCAGTAGACAGAGTGAGGGCCGGCCTCCTTCGTGCCGTCCACCAGCTTCCGGACGAGCCTTCCGTTCACGTCGAAGACCGAGATATCAACCGGGCCGCTCTGGGCCAGGCTGAAGCTGATCAACGTCCTCGGGTTGAACGGGTTGGGCTGGTTCTGGAAGAGACGGTTGACGAAGGAGCCCTGAGCCGCGTCATCCACGCCGGCCGGGAGCGACCAGGTGGCCTGGCACTGCCCGAGGTCCTTGGCGCTCGTCAGGCGCGGCAGCTGCCGGTAGTTGTTGGGGTCGGTGATGTTGTGGCCCCAGCACATGGCCGCCTGGATCTCGGCGAGAGACCCGGCGACGATATCGGGCGTGTCCCTCGGACACTTGCCTTCTCCCGTGCCGAGGGGATCCCGCAGCGTCATGTGGTGCCAGCTCACGCCGTCGATGACCGTCTTGTACTTGTGCGTGTTGTAGTCAGGCCCCGACGTGCGGACGACCTGCTCGTACTGCATGCTCTTGCCGCCGTCCTCGCCCGTATAGACTCTGTTGCCCACGCCTCCGTTGATCGGAGTGTAGACGTTGAATCCGTACAGGTTCGGGCAGTAGCTGCCATAGGCGTCGACAGCCACGATCGTGCCGAACGGCCCGCCACCGACCGGAAGCAGCTGCAAGCAGTAGGAGTTGTCCTCGGGCGCGCACTCCGGGTCGGTCGTGTAGCCGTTGAACGCGTCGCAGAGCAGCTGGGCGCCGAGCGTGTTGTTGAGGAACGGCACGCCGAAGGTCGGCAGCGCCATCAGGATCTCGCCGCACTTGTCTCCGTTGTAGACGAAGAGCTGCGAGTTCTGATTCGCGCCGCAGTTCGGCTCCGTCAGCCACTGATCGAAGAGGAGATAGTCCTCTTCCTGCGTGGCTCCCTCGCTGTAGGTCCCCGTGTTGCCGATGATCGTCCTGTAACCCAGGATCTGGTTCAGCGTCATCCCGTTGGTGCTGCCGGCCACAAGGCCGCGAGCGAACGGGGCGTTCCAGTTCGACGATCCATCGGAGTAGTCGTAGCGGTCCCAGTTCCGATCGGGGGGAATCGGGCACCCGTCCTCGATCAGGCACGGAGCCTTGTCGTTGAGCAGGGTGGCCAAGGCGTTCTCGATGAAGAACTGGCTGCCGCGGTTGAAGAAGTCGATGTAGAGCGTCGCCGGATGGAAGGCGCAGAAGTTGAAGCCCGAGCCGCCGCAGTTGGGCACGTTGGCCGTGCGCACACCAGGGAGGATCTCGAACTCGAAGTAGTTGCCGCCCAGCGTATCCGGATAGAAGTACCTCTCATTCGGGAAGTTGTTGTAGCTGGCCGTGATGAAGTACTGGATCTGGGTGCCCGGGTAGAAGATGTCATCGAGCAGCATCTCGTTCAGCGGGTTCGACTCGGGCGCGACGTAGTCGTCGTCGTCCTCGCGGAAGTGGGAGATGAGCCGGTTCTTCTGCGGGATGACACCCACCTGGTTCGAGTCCATCTGGCCCCAGGTGAACTCCGGACGGTATGGCCGGTCGATCAACTTGCCGTCCGCGACCCTGTCCTTCCAGGTCTTGTAGGCCGTCTGCGAGCCGCCGGCGAAATCCGACTGGAAGGCGCCCCTGCGGGCGACACGCCACCAGAGCTTCGCGTTCCACCGCTTGTTGACGTCGGTTCCCGGATCCGGGCCGATGATCAAGAGCGAGTCTCCGAGCTTGTCTCTCTTGGCCTGGTTGTCCATCCACTTGTCGACGGTCACGTTCGCAGGGCCGGGGGCGCGCACGTCGAAGTTGATCGACGGCATGCTGCCGATGTCCTGGAAGAGCGTTCCGTTGTCGGAAGAGATGGACGGAGCGTTCGCTGCACCCGTCACGCCGACAACGATGTTGTCGAACAGAGGCGTGTAGTTGGTGACGCCGCTGCAGTTCGTGATGGCGAAGGTGTCGCAGTTGCCCAGAAGCTCGATGATCGGAATGACCTGCTCCGCGCTGTTCGGAACAGGGACTCCGCTGTTGACCGTCGTCGCGCCGTAGCGCCAGGTCGAGCAGACCGGGTCGGTTCCGAAGTAGTTGAAGGCGTCCTGCCCGACGATCGGAGACCACTGGATCGTCTGGGTGATCTCGCACAGGTACGGGTAGTACTGCCAGCACGGACGGATCAGGACTCCGTTCTCGCGAGGCATCTCCGCGTACATGTCGAACTCCATGAAGATCGTCTTGAGATCGGTGTTGGCGAAGTTGCAGATCGGCCCCATCAGGTTCACATGCTGGCCGTAGGGGTGGACCCACTCCCCCTGCTCCTCGACGGCAAGAGCGAGGATGTTGTTCTCGAGCCTGCAGGCGCACGGATCGAGGATCTCGAAGAGGCTCAAGTCCCAGATGCCGCCGTAGGCGCCGACCGGGAGGCAGAATCCGCGGGTCCAGCCCTGCAAGGTGTTGTCCTCGAAGTTCCACGACTGGCTCACGGCGCCGTTGACCTTGTACTCGATATTGTCGCAGGCGAAGCCACCGAGGAGGAAGTCGCCGCGGCAGTCCTCGTTGGACAGACCGCCGTCAGAGATGAACTCGATGATGAAGTTGATGTTCTGGGCCGCGCCGATCTCCGCGGTGCCGTAGGAGGGGCTGACCCACAGCTCGGGAACGACGGTCCAGGTCAGCGTGTCGACGCCGATCCGGCCGGTGAATCCCTTGCCCTGCGTCTCCCAGCCCGGGTTCGCGGGGCAGCCGCCCGTGTGCTGGTTCATCGAGAGCTCGACGCTGTCGGCGCGCTTCAGGTAGATCGTCGTCCCGTCGTAGCACTCCTCGTTGTCGTTCCAGTAGAGCATCTCGAGGCTGATGTTGGCCGTGCCGTTGTAGGCGATGTTCGGCGAGGTCACCCTCTGGCAGTAGTCGTTGCCGTAGCCCGCGCCGCACTGCCAGCAGAGCTGATCGGCCTCAGGCTGGTTCACGCCGAACCAGAGGGAGTAGACGCCGGCGACGAGCGGCGCGACCACGCCCTCGCCAAGGTCCAAGTTCTCGTCGATCACCCGCCAGTACTGGACCGAGTTGGCCGTCAGGTCGACGGCCTTCCATCCCTGGCCGTTGTGGATGTAGGGGGCGGGCGGGTTGTTCGGCCCGGTGCCGCGATCGAAGCTGTAGACCGCGTCCACCCTGGCGTTCAGGTAGGGAGACGCGTAGTACTCCCCGGAGATCCATGTGTGGCCGCCCCACCAGGTGGTGTCGGCCCTCATTCCTGCATTGTCCCTGATCATGAGATCGTTGTGAAGCTGCCCAGGCATCAGTCCCAGCTCATACTTCAGAGCCTGCTGACCCGGGTTGTCGGCGACCGCGACGGCCGCCGTCACAATCAAGAGCCCGATCAGGATGGGAAGAGTCATCCTCATGATAACGAGCCTCCGTCTCTCTTTTGGGTCCTCCGGGGGGACTTCCGGCTCCATGCTGCAGCCCTTGTTGCCGGTCCCTCGCGGCGACCAATCCAAGTGACTATCCGTACGGATCGGGGGATCGAGATCTCGCCGCCGCCGCTCTCTCGCATGGACGGCTCGAGCCGCCGCGCATCCCCGGGCGCGGCAGTTGGGATCCGCATCACCTCCCTCGCTCGTCTGCACCGGCCCTCCCAACCAGGGCAAGCGCGACAGACTCAACAGCCTCGAACCCTTGCCGGGCGGAACACGCGAACAGTCCCGCCGTGAGCGATTTAGCTATACATCTCCCGGGAGCCGGCCTCAGACAGCCGAACTCCGCAAGCAATCGGATGGGGGACCCTTCTCGCCTCAGAAGCCAGTTCCGCGATGTCCTCAAAGCCCAGTCTGGTAGGTCAGCCTGCCAACAGTATAGGAACGGACGCGCGGGGTGTCAACTGCTCAGTCGGAAAACAGTTGGGGGGCATCCGGAAACGGAGGGGCGGCCTGCGCGGCCCCGAGGGCGGCCCGCTCGACGACCCAGACCGGCACGTTCGCGGCGCGGGCCCTCGCGCGGAGATCCTCGAACTCCGCCACCGCTCGCGGACGCCCTCCGGGCCGGCTCCACTTGAGGCGGACGCTCCCGTACTCCGTCTCGACCACCGATATCCACCGTTGGAGCTCCCTCCTGGGCTCCCTGCGGATTCTGATCCCCAGCGTCGTGCTCTGTGTCAGAAGCAGGTCTCCCAGCTCAGCCTCCTTCGACGGATCGCACAGGACCGTCAGCAGGGTCCCCGCTCGCCCCTTCTTCATGAGGGCGCTGATCCTGAGGACATCGAGGGCCCCCGCCTCCTCGAGCCGCCGGGCGACCTCCTCGACCTGGCGAGGATCCTGATCGTCAAGATTCGTCTCGAGGATCGAGACCCAGCCCAGTCGCTCCTCGCCGCAGGCTCCCCCCTCTCCTCCCAGGGACGGCTCGGCGGGATCGCCCACCAGGATGCGGACGATGTTCGCGCGATCCTCCGATCGCCTCGTGCCCGCGCCGATCCCGATCCGGCGCAGGACCATGTCGGCGGGCGGACCGAACGAATTGACCAACCCGGAGAGGAGAAGCGCCCCGGTGGGGGTGAGCCACTCTCCCTCGATCGGCAGCCACCGGACCGGCAGCCCCTCGAGGAGCGCCAGCGTCGCGGGGGCGGGGACGGGGAGCAGGCCGTGGTCGGTCGAGACTTCCCCGCGGCTCAGAGGGACGCTCCCACAGGCCAGATGCTCGATGCCGAGCCCTTCCAGACCCGCGACAGAAAGGACGATGTCGGCGATCGAGTCGACGCCGCCGAGCTCATGGAAGTGGACCTCCTCGGGGTCCACGCCGTGGATCCGCCCCTCCACGACCGCCAGGCGATGCAGGAGCCGCAGGCTGCGCTCGCGCACCCCGGCATCGAGACGCGAGGTGCCGATGATCCGGCGTATGTCGGCGAAGGAGCGCTCGGGCGGCTCATCCGCAGTCTCCACGCGGATCCCGAGGCCCCGGATCCCCCGCTGGGAACGGGCCTCGACCTCGATCCTCGCCTCGGGGAGGCCGAGGGAGGAGAAGGTCGAGCGCATCTGCTCCTCGCTCCAGCCCGCGTCCAAGAGGGCGCCGACCATCATGTCGCCTGACAGGCCGGTCCAGAGATCCAGATAGGCACGCATGGGGGCACCTCCCGCGAGGGTCGGATCCAGTCAAGTCCAATCGAGCGCAGCCGGCGGACGGAGTCCTTCCCTCTTCAGGATCACAGATCGGATCGGCGGAGAAAAGGAAGGAGAGAGCGGGCGTCGCGAAGAATCCGCTCGGCGATCCGGTCCGCGGGGACCCTGCCGTCGAGCAGGAGAACGCGGGAGGGCTCGCGGGAGGCGATCCCCCGGTAGGAGCGGCGAACAGCCCTGTGGAACCGGATGTCCTCGCCCTCGAGGCGATCGAGAGCGCCCCGGGCGCGCGCTCGCGGCAGGCCCTCCTCGGGCGGAAGGTCGAGCAGGTAGGTGCGGTCCGGAACCAGGCCGCCGGTCGCGAAGCGGACGAGCGAGCGCACGCGCGCCTCGCCGAGTCCCCTCCCCGCGCCCTGATAGGCGACCGAGGCGTCGCCGAAACGATCCGCAAGGACGAGAGCCCCACTCCGCAAGGCCGGGATGGCGATCCGCTCCACGAGCTGGGCGCGCGAGGCCAGATAGAGGAGCAGCTCCGCCCTCGAATCGATCGGCTCCTCCGCCTGCGCAAGAAGCGTGCGCCTGAGATCCTCTCCAAGGGCGGTCCCGCCGGGCTCGCGCACGACGCGCACGGTCCATCCGTCCGCGAGGAGCCTCGCGGCGAGCATCTCGACCTGCGTCGACTTCCCCGATCCCTCGATTCCCTCGAATGTAAGAAAGAGCCCGGGGAGATTCCTCAAGCGGGGGAGATTCGCGGAGCGCCGCGACGCCTTCAATGTCCCTCCCGATCGCGGGCCGGCCGCATCGACTCGCGGCGCACGTGCAGCAGCCTCTGAACGAAAGTGATGTGGCCTCCCAGGGCGAGCAGGGTGAGCGTCCAGATGCCGGCCCGCGGACCGATGAGACAGAGGATCCCGATCAGGGCGAGACGCGCGGGCCGCTCCATCAGTCCGACCTCGCATCGAAGGCCGAGCCCCTCCGCGCGCGCGCGGACATAGGACGTCAGGAACGATCCCGTCAGCGCAAGGACCCAGATCCAAGTGTAGATCTCCCCCGCCCCGCTCCGGAGATGCGCGTCGATCAGGACGCCGCCCAGGACGAGCGCCTCGCCGTACCGATCGGCCGTCGAGTCGAGGGCCGCGCCCAGCGGGGAGCCGCTCGCGCCGCGGGCGCGCGCGACGGCCCCGTCGAGGAGGTCGCAGAGGGAGCTCGCGAGGAAGAAGAGCAGGCCCAATCCCCATCGGCCGCCGGCCAGCATCGCGCCGGTGATGCCGGCCAGGACGAGCCCCGCGAGGGTGACGCCGTTGGCCGACACGCCGGCTCTCGCCAGGACGGCTCCGAGGGGGGCCGCCATCGCGCGCACGCTGCTCTTGATGGAGCCGCCCATCCTATCTCCTCCGCTCCGCGTCTGGCGTGGACGATCCCGCATCGCCGCCCGATCCGGCGTCCGCGTCCGCCGCGGTTGTGCCGCCCTTCGTCCGTCCGGCGGCGATCACGAGAGTGAACTCCCCTCGCTGAGGGCCTCTGCCCGCGCGTTCAAGGAGATCGCGCGCGGCGCCCCGATCGATCTGCTCGAACTTCTTTGTCATCTCGCGGCAGATCGCGACCTCCCTTTCCGGATCGATCGCGGCGATCGCCTCCATGCATCGTAGAACGCGATGGGGCGCCTCGAAGACAACGATCGTGCAGCCCTGGCTCATGGCGGACTCGATGAACCGCCTCCGCGCCCCCTCCCGCGGGGGAGGATATCCCCAGAACGCGAAGCGGTCGGCGGGAAGCCCGCTCGCAAGAAGGGCTGCGAGGATCGCCGAGGGCCCAGGAATCACCTCGACGCGGATCCCCGCCCGCCTGGCCGCGCGGGCGAGATGGAAGCCGGGATCGGAGATCGCCGGCGTCCCGGCGTCGGTGACGAGGGCGCCGCTCTCTCCCGCCATGAGTCTCGAGACGAGCCCCGGCGCGCTTCGATGCTCGGAGTGCGCGTGATGGGAGAAGAGGCGGCAGTCGATGCCGTGGCGGCGCAGGAGGATCGCTGTGCGCCGCGTGTCCTCGGCGGCGATCCAGTCCACTTCCTGGAGAACGCGCAGGGCCCGAAGGGTGATGTCCTCCAGATTGCCGATAGGCGTGGCGATGAGAAAAAGCGTGCCCGGGCCGGCACCGTGTCCCGGGTCCCTCTTCAGGCTGGTTGGGCCGCTGCCGCCCCCAGCCCTCTCGCGACCCACGGGACTACTGGGACGGGCCGGCGACCTTGTCCTTCAGCTCCTTGGAGACCTTGAAGACCGGCACCTTTCGCGGGGGCACCTGGACTTGCGCGCCCGTTCGCGGATTGCGGGCGATCCGAGGACGGCGATCCTTCACCTTGAAGGTGCCGAATCCTCTGATCTCGATGTGCTTGCCCTGGACGAGGGCGCGCGAGACGGCCTCGAGGAACTCGTCCACCGTCTCCGCCACATCCTTCTTCGTAAGACCGGTGCGATCGGCGATCTCGTCGACGAGGTCAGCCTTTGTCATCTGCATCCCTCCTAAGGATCTTCCCTTCCTTCGCCCGCAGGCCATTCGCGCAGATAAGCTCAACGAACATGCGGAGTTGCTGAACTGCAAGCGACTGCAAGCTAGCAACGGCCCCCAGGGGTGTCAAGGCGAAAAAGCGCGCCCCCAATCAGTAACCTGCATCTGATTCGTGGTTTGCCCGGCCGGAGTCCGCCGCGGCCTCTCCCCTCCCCCTATCTCTGAAGGACGACGACGGCGCTGTCGGGCCTGCACCGGATCCGCATGAGGACGGGGGAGGCCTGGCGGGAGAGGGCGGCGGCCAGTGGAACCTTCTGCGCGTGGGGAACCGGGCGCCGCACCCTGGCAACGACATCGAGGGCATGCGGGTCGACCTGTTTCACGACGGAGACGGCCCCGCTCAAGAAGACCATGACCGACTCGGGATCGATGGAGGCCGCTCTGGCCGAGGCAATCGCATCGATCCTGATCCCCAGCGGGCCGACCATCCGTTCCTCCCGCTCCTCGATCTCGATCAGGAGTCGGATGGAACCGGGTTCCACGGAAATCCCGCTCGGCGGCGCGAGCCGGACATCCTTCTCGGTGTCGCCGCGCCAACCCTCGACGGAGAGAGGGGCCGTGTGGAGCGAATCGAGCGCGGCCAGGATCGACTCCGGCCCTGTCGCCCGCACCGCCGCCGGCTCGGGAACCGGGCGGCGGACCATCGCGCGATCGGAGGGAAGCTCGCCCTCCAGGCGGACCGCGATCGGAAGCTGGCGCGTCCTGCTCTTCTCGATCTGAAGATGAAGCAGATCCGGCTCGAGCACCTCGATCCTCGCGGCCTTGACGCCGTGGGGCAGCACGACGTCGGAACCGAAGAGCGGCCGCTGGAGCGCGCCCACGCGGGGCGACTCGAGGGCGACCCTGAGAGGGAAGCGCCGCGTGCGCAGCTTGAGCAGATCCTTGCCCGAGGCGCGCACGCGGATCCGGGCCACCGCGGGCACTTCCCCCGTCAAGGCGAGGTCCCCGGGAATCGGAGCGATCTGGAGCGGAACGCGAAGGACCATCTCGCGATCTTGAGCGGAGAAGACGTGGATGTAGACGGCCAGCGCCATGATGAGGGCGAGGAGCTTGATCCCGGCGTTGTGGAAGAGCGAGCGCTTTCTTCTGGCCATCATGGACCCCCGGCACGGACCTCCGCATGAGACGCGCATAGCTTAGGACCGAGGAAGGCGTCATGCCAGACGAGTTTGGGCGTCTGCGCGCTCGGGCGTCTCAGAAGCGGCGGGCGATGGAGTAGCTGACGATCCAGAGGCGGAAGTCGTCCTCTTTCGCGTCATGGACTTCCTCGTCCCACTGCACGAAGATCTCCTGCTCGATCCGGGCGATCGGCGTCCACTGCGCGATCAGCGACGCCCGGACGTAGTCGTAGTCGGTCGTCGCGAGACTGAAGTTCAATCCCTCGAACGCCAGGGTCGTCCCCCCGCCTCGTGCGTAGTCCCTGCGTCCCGCCCCGATGGACAGGTCGAGCCAGAAGCGCTCGCCTCCCTCCCGCACGATCCCCAGGATCCCTCCGTATTCTCCGTAGTCTGCCCCGGCGGAGAGGCTGTCCGAAGAGTCGTCATCCGGGGTCTGGAGATCGAAGGACACGGCCAGACGCGTTCTCCACTCGGGTCCCGAGTCCCGCCCCCCGCGCGCGGCCCGCCCGCCGAACCGGCCGGCCAGCAGGTCGATTCCAATCTCGCCGCCCCAGCTCCTGCTGTCCTGGAAGATCCCCGAGGATCTGTCGTAGTCCTGCCATTCGATCCTCTGCTCGAGATAGGGACGCGCCGAGGCCCTCTCCCGAAGCTCGTAGCGCGCCTGGACCGCACGCTCGATCGAGGAAGGTATCCCCGACTCCCGATCGATGTAGTCGCGCCCCTCGAGACGGAGGAGGAGCTCGAGCCTGTCTCCGGGCCGAGGGATCCCCCCCGCCTCGATCTCCGCCGAGCGCGAGGAGTAGGATCCCGATCCCGATCCGAAGGACTCCTTCCGCCTGAAGGAGGCCTGCCCCCGCAGCCTCAGATCGGATCGCGGCTCGAAGCTCTTCTGGAGCTCGGCCTGGGCCCGCAGAATCCGGTAATCGAAGAGACTTACCAGTGTGTCGCCCTCCGGCCGCGACCAGTCTGCGCCCGCTCTCACCTGCGCCCGCAACCCGGGGAGGAACTCCCGGTCGTAGATCGCCGTCAAGAGCGCCTGGCTACCGGATGCCGGCTCATCCTCGCCCCCCTGAGCCTCCCATTCGTGCTCGAGACGAAGCCGGTTATCTCCGGCTTTCAGCCCCATCTCCACTTCGAGCGTGTTTCGTCTCCTCGTCGCGCCCCACCTGGCGGCATCGGAGGCGCGCAGCCACGCCCGCTCGCGGCTTCCCTGCTCGAGCTCCAGCTCTAACAGGCCGAGCAGCGTCACGTCCCGGGTCCGGACCGGTTGGTCCTCGAGCGCCTCCTCGATGCCGTCCGAGGGAAAGAGTCGATCGTCGAAGAGCCCGCCCGACTGGTAGCTCTCGCCGGATCCGTCGACCTCGAGACCCGATCGGCCGCCGATGGTCAGGGCATGGACCTTGAAGGGGATGATCAGGAGGACCGAGAGGAGGATTGCCGGCGCGATCTGTCGCTCTCTGGCGGACCCTCGGGGTCCGCGCACCGACGCAATACCTGGCCGGGCCGGGCCGATGCGCCATGCGAGCATCTCAGATGCGCCCAAATTGCTCTAGCGGCTCCCTGCGGCCTCGGACGATCGGCGTAGCAGCCCTTCGGCCACGCGGGCCGATTCGAGAGCGGAAGAGAGGTCTCCCCGTGAGAGGCTCTCCTCCGCGGCCTCGTGGCGCATGCGCGCTTCCTCGAGAAGCGCGAGCGCCGCCTGTGAACCCGAGGCTTTGATTTCCGGCGACTGCTCGAGGAGCAGCTGTCCGACCGCGGAGACGACCTCCTCGACGTCCTCGGGGTCGCGCGAGCGCGAGAGGTCGAGGAGGGCGGCGAGGGCCGAGGCGCGCGCCTGACGGGAGAGACGCGCCGCGACCTCGCGCTGGCCGGCCCGGCCCCGTTCGATCGCCCTCTCTTGCAGGGCGAAGGCCTCTTCGTAGAGCCTCCGCGCCCTCTGGTTGCTCTCGTCGTCGAGCAGGAAGCGAACCTCTTCGAGGAGGATGTCGGTGCGTTCCATCGCCCGCTCGGCCGAGAGGGCGGCGCTCTCGAGTCCTCCCTGCGACCGGTCGTAGGCCCTCTGGATCAGTTCGCGCGCGGTCACCGCCAGGCGCATCGCCCTGCGGTACTGCCGGCCCCGATACGCCTCCGATGCCTTGTGGAGTTGCGCGACTCCGACATCGAGGAGGCGCCGCGCCTGCGGATCCCCGCGGCCGCCCACGGCGGATCTCGTCCGCTCCACGAGATCGCGCGTGGAATCGAGCAGGTCGCGAATCCTCTCGTGGCCCTTCGTGTCGATCTCGGCCGTCTCGAGGGCTCGGCGCGCAAGATCCCGCGCTTTCATTGTGAGGCGGGCCGCGATCGAGGCATTCCCCCTCCGGAACCTCTCCCAAGCTTCGGCCTGGACGCGCGTCGCCTGGCGGAGGACCGTGCCTGCGCGATCCCCGGCGGAGTTGCCGACGGATTCGCGAACCCTCTCGAGGATGCGGTCGGTCCGCTCGAGCTCCGCCCGAACCTGCCGCTGCGCAAGCGCCGGGGTCGCGAGGAGGCAGACGGAGCAGATGGAGAGGAAGGCGAGGAGCGCCGGCGTCAGGCCCCGCTGGCCGCGCCGGGACACCGGGTGCCCCTCGGGGGGCAGGTCAGTCCCGCAGGCCATGGCGCTCCATCCTCGAATAGAGGGTCCGGCGCGTCATCCCGAGCAGGGCCGCCGCGCGGCTCTTGTTCCCCTTGGCCTTCTCAAGGGCCGCCTGGATGTAACGTCTCTCCATCTCTTCCATCGAAACCCCCTCGTCCGGAATCTCAGGCAGGCCAGCCGGTTGCGGCGGTTCCGGTCGCCCGAGCGATGGGAGGTGCTCCGGGCCCAGCGGCGCCCCTTCCGCGAGGATCAGCCCCCTCTCGATGAGGTTCTCCAGCTCCCGGATGTTCCCGGGGAAAGAGTGGGCCGCCACCAGGCGGAGCGCCTCGGGCCGGATCCCTTTCGGGTCCGACCCCTTCTTGATCAAGAAGCGTTCCACGAGGAGGGGGATGTCCTCGGGCCGCTCCCGCAAAGCCGGCAACGTCAGGGGGAAGACATTGACGCGGTAGAAGAGATCCTTCCGGAAGGAGCCGTCGCGCACCGCCTCCTCGAGATTCCTGTGCGTCGCCGCGATGATCCGCACGTCGCAGTGGATGGGCCGGGTCCCCCCCACCCGCATGAACTGCTTCTCCTCGATCGCGGCGAGGAGCTTCACCTGCATCGCCAGGGGGAGATCGCCGATCTCGTCCAGGAAGACCGTTCCCCCCTCCGCGACCTCGAAGAGCCCCTGCTTGCGGCGCACCGCTCCGGTGAAGGCTCCCTGCTCGTGGCCGAAGAACTCGCTCTCGAGGAGATTCTCCGGAATGGCGCCGCTGTTGATCTTCACGAAGGGGGACCGGGCGCGAGCGCTGTGGTTGTGGATCGCGGCCGCCAGAACGGTCTTCCCCGTCCCGCTCTCGCCTCGGATCAGAACGACGGCGTCGGAGAGGGCGACCTTCCGGGCGAGCCCGAAGAGCTCGAGGATCGCCCGGCTGCGCCCGATGAGGTTCTCGAAGCGCCCCTCCTCCACCTCGTCGCCGGCGAGCCAGCGCGCCCACCGCCGCAGCCGCTCCCCCTCCGCCAGAAGATCCCACCGTTCGCGGATCCTCTCGACCTTGACGATGAGATCGAAGAGGCTGATCGGTTTTGAGAGGTAGTCGAAAGCGCCGTTCTTGATCGCGTCGCGCGCGGCGCGCGGGCTCTCGAGCAGCTCCTTCTGCCCGGTGATCACGAGGACCTCGATCTGCGGCCTCTCGCGCTTGATCCATTGCAGCAGCTCGAGGCCGTCGGGCGGCGGCATCTTCACATCGGTGACGAGCAGATGGAACTCGCCGCCGGCCAGGAGATCCATCGCCTCCGTGCCGGACGATGCGGCCGCCACCTCGTAGCCCTGCTTGCGCAGACCCGCCTCGAGATCCTCGCGAAAGGCAGCCTCATCCTCCGCGAGGAGGATCCTAAAGGGGCTCGTCCCGTCCGCCATCCGTCTCCTCCATTTCGTGCGCCGGCAGCCAGAGATCGAGACGGCTGCCGCGCCCCGGCTCGGACTCGAGGGCCACTCTCCCGCCGCACGCGCGAACGATCGAATCGACGACCGCCAGGCCGAGCCCCGACCCGCCCTCCCGGGTCGTGAAGAAGGGCTCGAAGACCCGGCGCCTAAGATTGCGCGCGATCCCGATTCCAGTATCGGCCACCTCGATCCGGATCCACCGCCCTTCGGCGCTCGCGCGCACGGAGAGCTTCCCGCCATGCGGCATCGCGTCGCGCGCGTTCAGGAAGAGATTGATGAGCGCCTGATGAAGCCGGGCGGGATCGACCCGCGCGCGCAGGTCGCCCGGCGGTGACTCGAGGGCCGACTCCACTCCCGCCCGCGCGAGATCCCGCTCCATCAGATCGAGCGCCCCTCTGAGCACGGGGAGGACGGAGCAGGAGCCCTCGCTCCCGCCCGTCCGCGCGAGGGCGAGGTAGTTGCCCAGGATGCGATCCAGCCTCTTGACCTCCGCCGGGATCGCGTCGAGCAGCCGCGCGGCCGCCTCGCGGTCGCCGCCGGCAGCGAGGTCCTCCTGCACCCGCTCGGCCCGGGACTGGAGGACCGCGAGCGGATTGCGGATCTCGTGCGCGACCATCGCGGCGAGCTGGCCCGCGGTCGCCAGGGCCGCGGTCGCCCTGACGTCCCTCTCGTACCTCTCCAGGGCGCGGAAGAGACCCAGCAGAAGGGCCGCGAGGACGGCGGCGAGGATCGCGGAGGCCGCTCCGGTGATCCACCAGACGCGTCGCAGCGCGGGGACGATCTCGAAGAAGCCGCTGCCCCCCTCGACCGCGACGAGGCCGACAACCACGCCGAGCGAGTCCTCGATCGGGAAGAAGCCTGTCTTCAAGAACGTGCCGGGGATTCCCTCGGCCTCGTAGAGGGGCGTCGAGGCCGCGATCCCAGCCAGCGCGGCCGAGGCCTCGGGCTGCGCCTCGATCAGCGGATCGCGGGCGCCGAAGGGAACCCCCCGGGACGTGCCGGCCAAACGCCGCCGATTCCTATCGACAACATCGATCCCGCCCAGATCGCTCGCATAGGAGATCCGCTCGAGGTCCCTCTCGATCGAGGCGTAGCGACGGGCGGAATCGGCGGGCGTGGCCGCGGTGAGAGAGACCGCGGCGAGACTCTGCGCCACGGCCGATCCGATGGAGAATAGCCGCTGCTCCAGCTCCACATCGACCCTCGCGCGCACGTGCCTATAGGTCCACGCGGACCCTCCCGCGACCAAGGACACTAGGCCGAGCAGGAGCAGTCCCAGAGTTGCCAGGTAGACCCTTCGCGGGAGTCGCTCCACGAGAGTCGGCGAACGGCGCATCGATCCTCCAGGCGGACGGCGGAGACTCCGCAGACCCGGCGCCTCCGCACGGGCCGCGACCCGGCAGGCACAGCATAGATGAGGCGGCGCCGGCGCGCGATCCCGAGGACCGTGGGCATCGACCCCATCGGTGCGGTAGATTGCGGGGTGGCCGGCCGGGTGCCGCGCGAGGAGTCGTCCGCCATGGCTGATGCGTCGTCCGATCGTCCCCGAATGCGCCCCATCGAGGCCTTCCCCGTCCCGCGAAGGGAGGGGACGGTCTACTGCTTCCGCGATCCCGGCGGCGGCTCGGAGGAGATCCTCTTTCTGAGCGAAACGGAGGCATGGATCGCATCCCGCCTCGACGGGACGCGCGACATCGGCGACATCCAGGTCGAGCTTTGCCGCATGAGCGGCGAGATCGTCCCGAGGGACAGGATCGCCTCGGTCATCGACCGCATGGAGGCGGCCTGCTTCCTCGACTCGCCGGCCTACCGCGAGAGGCTTCGCATCCAGGAAGAGACCTTTCATCGCCTGGCAAAGCGGCCCGCGGCGCACGCGGGGATCTCCTACGAGGCCGATCCCGAGTCTCTGGCGGTCTGGATCGATCAGACCGTCGCTGCCGCCGACTCGCGCGCGCCCGCCAATCCCCCTCGGGGCCTCGTCGCGCCGCACATCGATCCGCATCGGGGAGCCGCGGCCTATGGGAGCGCCTACCGCGCGATCAGAGGCTCGCAGGCGCGGCGGATCGTGATCCTCGGGATCTCCCACTCCGGCGGCGAGATCCCCTTCGCGACGATCGACAAGGACTTCGAGATTCCACTCGGAGACTGCGCGGTCGACAGGGAGTTCCTCGAGGATCTCCACGCGGGTCTCCCCTTCGATCCGCTGAGCGGGCGCTTGCTGCACCGCAAGGAGCACTCGATCGAGTTCCAGGCGATCTTCCTGCGGCGCGTCCTCGGGGACTGGTCGGCGCGCCGAATCGTGCCGATCCTCTGCTGCTTCCCCTGGCTTCCCGTCCCCCTCCGCGGGTCGCTTCCCTACCCGCAGGAGTGGAGGGTCGCGTTCGTCGAGCGGCTGGCTTCTCTCCTCGACGAGGAGACGCTGGTCGTTCTCGGCGTCGACTTCGCCCACGTCGGGTGCCGATTCGGCGATCCGCACGGCCGGGCCGCCGATCGCAAGGAAGCGATCGAGCGGGAGGATCGCGAGATGATGGCGCGGATCGCCGACGGCGATCGCGAGGGCTTCCTGGCGGTGATGGAGAGAGAGCAGGACGCCCGCAGGATCTGCGGCTACCCGGCGATCCTCACGATGCTCGAAGCGATGCCCGGCGCGCGGGGACGCGTGCTCGACTACGGGCAAGCGATCGAGGAGGAGACCGATTCCCTCGTCAGCTTCGGGGCGATCGCGATGGCCTAAGTACTCCAGCCCGAAAGTTCGATGACGTATTCCATACCTCCTCAGGCGACCTTGGTCGCCTCCAGGTCATGGGCGTGGAGGCGCACGAGGAGGCCGGCCAGGTCCTGGCGGGTGAACCTC